>ERZ1031113.3-NODE-3-length-231019-cov-19.924815_pt1 | contig 231019 bp, 199 predicted proteins | sample MGYA00518225_ERZ1031113 | MGnify/ENA primary metagenome ERZ1031113 (study PRJEB33718, sample SAMN03159751) | human skin metagenome | collected 2014-05-20 | study: EMG produced TPA metagenomics assembly of the PRJNA266117 data set (Human skin bacterial metagenome...
CACCGGCCCAAGACCAAGCAGCGTCGAGACACAGCTAGACCGTCTAACGGACACCGGCCAAGCACGCAAGCAGCGTCGAGACACAGCTAGACCGTCTAACGGACACCGGCCCAAGACCAAGCAGCGTCGAGACACAGCTAGACCGTCTAACGGACACCTCAGCGCAACAACAGCGGCCGGCCGAGGATCAGTCTTGTTCGGTGGGCTCGAGTTCGGGATGACGGCGGGCTCCGTCACACAGTGCACGCTGACGGATCTGGTGACCTTCCATGGCGATCTCGTCAGCCTTCTCCTGGAGCTTGTGGATATTCGTCGCGTCACGGACGGGTAAGACTAGGCCGCGTTCAGCGGGCAGGCCGTCATTCAATTGACGGACCCGCTCGGTCTCAGCCCCCAACGTCGCGCCAAAGAGCAGCACGGTGTTGACCAACCAGATCAACAGCAACGCGATGATGACGCCAGCCAGCGCGCCATAGGTTGCGTTGTAATTGCCGAAGTTCGAGACGTAGAAGCCGAAGCCCAAGACGGCCACGATCGCGACGATGACCGCGGTGATCGAGCCGGCGGAAAGCCAGCGGAAGGTGGGTTGGGCGATGTTGGGGGAGACGTAATACAGCAAAGCGACCATGAAGATCATGATCAAGATCAGCACCGGCCATTTAGCGATATTCCAGGTGGTCACAGCGGCATCACCCAGACCAATCAGATCACCGAGCCAGCGTGCGAAGTCACCGCTGATCGCGAGCAAGATGAGCGTGATGACGGCGCCGACGACGATCACGATTGTGGTACCGAACTGGACAGCCTTCAGTCGGATCGGGTTGCGGCCTTCGGTCACGTCATAGATCTTGTTAGTGGCTCGCGAGAAAGCAGCGACATAGGCGCTGGCCGACCACAGTGCAGTCAAAATACCGATGACCAGTGCGAGGCCGGCTGACTCAGAGCTCAGGAAACCGTCAACGACAGACAAGATCTGTTGCTGAGCGCCGGGATCTGGGACTGCGTCGGTGATGGCCTTTTCGAGGCTAGGCATGACACGGTCAGTCAATCCCACCAGCTGCGCGATGGAGACGATCGCCAGCAACGCCGGAAAGATGGCTGACACCGTGAAGTAGGTCAGGCCGGCTGCCAGATCGGTCGTCTGGTTCGCCGAAAAGCGTTGCATCGTGGACTTCAAGACGTAGATCCAGGATTCCCGGGGGAGCCGGCGGCGTTTGGTCTTGCGATCGGACTCTTGTTCGGCAACCGTCGGCGGCTCCGGGTAGAGCGATGCGGCAGCGTCCGGCAGCGTCTGTTTGCGGGAGCTAGTGGGCTCGTCGCCACTGCGGTCTGCCCGGCGAGCGCCCCGCGCTGGCGCGTCCTGTTTGCTGATAGTCGTCGACATCTTGATCCATTCCCTCGAAAACGCCGGCCGCAGCCGCGAATGTTCCCGTCTAGGCTAATGGATTGGAGCCGACAAAGCGCCTTGTCTTCGCCGCGCGCCAGTCCAGCCGGCAAGCGGCTACCTGGTCTTCGCCGCGCGCCAGTCCAGCCGGCAAGCGGCTACCTGACATGACGCAACTGTCGGATGCCAGCGCTAGGCTTGGACGGCAAACCATCATTTCCACACAGATTGGGATCAAGCTGCAATGAAAGCCGCCGAGATCGGACGCCGCTATCTGGACTTCTTCGCTGCCCACGAGCACGCCGTGGTGCCCAGCGCGTCGCTGCTATACAACGATCCCACACTGCTGTTCGTGAACGCGGGCATGGTGCCCTTCAAGCCCTATTTCACCGGCGCCGAGCCGGCGCCCTGGAAACGTGCGGTCAGCATGCAAAAGTGCGTGCGTACCCTCGACATAGAGGACGTTGGCAAGACCACTCGGCACGGCACCTTCTTCCAGATGCTCGGCAACTTCAGCTTCGGCGACTACTTCAAGCACGAAGCGATTCAGTGGGCTTGGGAGCTGGTCACCAATCCATGGGACCAAGGCGGTTTTGGTTTCGACCCGGACAAGATCTGGGTCACCGTGCTGGGTGGCGGCCATCACCCGGACTATCCCGACGGTGACGTCGAAGCCCGCGCCGCTTGGCGTGCCCTCGGCGTGCCTGACGAACGGATTCAGGCCCGTGACTTGAAAGACAACTATTGGTCGATGGGCGTGCCGGGCCCTGGCGGCCCATGCTCGGAGATTTATGTCGACCGTGGCGCGCAATATGGCCCAGACGGCGGCCCGATCGTCGACGAAGACCGCTTCCTAGAGATCTGGAACTTGGTCTTCCAGACCGAGGAACTGTCTAAGGTGCGTGCCAAGGACGACTTTGATGTCGCCCGGCAGCTGCCCAGCAAGAACATTGATACCGGTGCGGGCCTGGAACGGATCGCCTATCTCTTGCAGGGCAAAGAGAACATGTACGAAATTGACGAGGTCTTCCCCGTCATTGTCCGAGCCTGCGAATTGACCGGCAAGCGCTATGGCGCTGACAAGACCGACGACGTCCGCATGCGGGTCATCGCCGACCACGTCCGCAGCTCATTGATGTTGATGACTGACGGTGTCACTCCGGGCAATGAAGGCCGCGGCTATGTCTTGCGTCGCCTGCTGAGGCGTTCAATTCGCGCGATGCGACTGCTCGGCAATGATTCCAAGACGCTGGTCGAGCTGTTGGACGTCAGCCGCCAGCAGATGAATTCCTCCTATCCCGAGATCGACGAGCAGTGGGGACGCATCACCCAAAGCGCGCAAGCCGAAGAAGATTCCTTCGCCCGCACCTTGAACGCTGGCACCGCGATGTTCGAGACCGCAGCCGCTGACGTCAAGAGCGCCGGTGGGGTGCAATTGGCTGGCGACAAAGCATTCCAGCTGCATGACACATACGGCTTCCCGATCGACTTGACCCTCGAAATGGCTGCTGAGCAGGGCTTGAGCGTCGATGAAGCCAAGTTCCGGGCACTGATGGACCAGCAACGCGCCCGCGCTAAGGCTGATGCTCGGGCTAAGAAGGGCACGGCTGCTTCAACCGAGGCCTATCAGCAGTTGCGCGCGGCTGGCGAGACGCCATTCTTGGGATACACCGACTTGTCAGTGCCGACCAAGATCCGCGGCATCGTCGCTGACGGCCATGTAGTCGACCAGGCAAGCGCCGGCAGCGTCGTCGAAGTCGTGCTGGCAGAGACCCCCTTCTATGCCGAATCAGGTGGCCAGGACGCTGATGCAGGCCTGCTGCACACTGTCGCCGGCGACCTGGAAGTGCTGGACGTCCAGCGTCCCGTACCGGGTTTGATCGTGCACAAGGTTTCGCTGGACCAAGACATCAACGTCGGTGATGCGATCGAGGCGCACGTCGACGCCTTTCACCGGATGGGTTCCTGCCAGGCACACTCAGCGACCCATATCGTGCACGCGGCGCTGCGCGAATTAGTCGGCCAGACCGCGACGCAGGCTGGTTCGTACAACAAGCCGGGCTATCTGCGTTTCGATTTCTCGAGCCAACAAGGCCTGTCAGCGGCGTTGAAGCAAGAAATTGAAGAACGCTGCAATGTCGCGGTGCGCGACAACCTCGCCGTCTCAGCGACGGAAATGCCATTAGAGGAAGCCAAAGCGCTGGGCGCGATGGCGATGTTCGGTGAGAAATATCCGCCGATCGTCCGCATGGTCGAGATGGGCGGGCCGTGGAGTCGCGAACTTTGCGGTGGCACCCACGTCGCCTCCAGCGCTCAGATCGGCCTAATCGAGCTGATCAACGAGCAGTCGATTGGCTCGGGCACTCGCCGCGTCGAAGCGCTGGTCAGCATGGACGCCTTCAACCACCTGGCCGCTGAACGCGCGCTGGTCGCCAACCTCGTCGACCAGCTGAAGGTGCAGCCCGATCAGCTGACCGAGCGCGTCAGCTCGCTAGTCGCGGAGCTCAAAGCTGCGCAAAAGCAGATCGCTGATCTCAAAGCCGCCCAGTTGTCGGCCAACATTGGCACGCTCTTGGCCAACGCTGAGGACGTCGATGGCTTGGCTGTGTTGATCCAAGAGATGCCTGAGGTCGACGCCGGCGACCTGCGCAGCCTGGCTTCGCAGTTGCGTGATCGCCTCGATCGCGCAGGGGTGGTCGCAGTATTCGGCGGCGCCGACAAGCCTGCTCTTGTCGTTTCGACGAATCCCGCAGCGCGCGAACGTGGCCTCAAAGCCGGTGAACTAGTGCGGTTGGCGACCGCTGCGATGTCGGGTCGCGGTGGCGGCAAGGATGATCTGGCTCAAGGTGGCGGCTCGGACTGGGCTGCGGTGCCAGCCGCCCGTCAGACATTGCGCGATCAGATCGCCGAGACGCTGCGTGGCTGAGCCGGCCAATGTGAGTGACGGGCAGCCTGCCGGATTCCGGCGGGGTGTGCGACTGGCGCTGGACTGGGGCAAGGCGCGCGTCGGTGTGGCTGCCTGTGATGCTGACGGACTGCTTTGCTATCCCGTCGAGACTGTGCCGATACAAGCCGCAAAGGCGGTCCAAACAGGCCCGGCTATCGACGCTGCGGCGATGCGTCGAATCGACGAACTAATCGGCGAATATGAGCCGATCGAATTGGTCTTAGGATGGCCGATCGACTTGCGCGGTGAGCATGGCCCGGCCGTTGAATATTTGGCCAACGTGGCCGCCGAATTGAGCCGGCAGACCAGCATGCCGATCAGGCTCGTCGACGAACGCATGACGACCGCGCAGGCGTCTCGTCAGCTGGCTGCGAGCGGAAAATCTGCTCGGCAACGTCGGTCGGTCATCGATCAAGCCGCTGCGGTTGGCATACTTGAGCAGGCAGTCGAACGAGAACGACGCACCGGCGCACCCGCCGGACGACTGTTCAGCGAGGCCGACTAAGACATTGCGAGGGGCCAGTGTGTCGTCGATGACGCGCAGCTGGCGGGATTGATTGGAATATTTGTTGAGCGACTCCGAACAAGGGCCGACCCGGGCACGCCGCGCGGCCGATGACGAAGCTGATCTCGACGACATCATCGAGGCCAGCGATCCAGTCGACGGCTTCATCTTCGACGAAGACGGTTTCTTTGAGGCCAGCGAGTCGCACTCATCTGAGGGTGAACTACCAGCGGGTATGGGCAAACGCCCAAGCCGCTGGAAGGGCGCTTTGGCGGTCCTCGTTGCGCTGGCGGTCTTGATCGGCGGCGGTTGGTTCGCCGTCAACAAGATGGGTGATTTGTGGCGCGCCACCGGCATCGGTCAACAAGCTAAGGACTATCCAGGACCCGGCGAAGAGCAAGTCGTCGTCGAAATTCCGGTGGGCTCCACTGTCCGTGATATGGCTAAGATCCTCGTCGAAAAGGACGTCATCGCTTCCCAGCAGCCGTTCATTGACGCCGCCCGCGCCGAGCCGCGCAGCTCATCAATTCAAGCTGCCAGCTATCAACTGATGACGAAGATCCCTGCTCAACAAGCTCTAGCGATGCTGCTGGACCCGGCTAGCCGCGTCCAAAATCAGGTCACGGTGCGCGAAGGTCTGCGTAACACCGAAGTTGCTAGGGTGCTCGCCGAAGGCACCGGCATCCCCGCCGAGGATTTCCTGGCCGTCATGGCATCTGGCGAAGGATTGAACCTGCCCGGCTATGTGAAAGGCAATAGCGAGGGCGCGTTGTTCCCAGACACCTACGCCTACGGCCCAGACAGCAATGCGCAATCGATCTTGAAGTTGATGGCCGACGAGTTCAATAGCGTCACCGCGAAGATGCAATTCGAAGCCAAAGCTGCCGCGATCGGCGTCGACCCGCGCGACGCACTGATCGTCGCATCGATCATTGAGATGGAAACCCGGGATCCGAAGTACGGGCCCGATATCGCGCAGGTCTTGTACAACCGGTTACGGATCGGGATGAAATTGCAGCTCGACTCTACGGTCATTTACGCCAATGGTAAGCCCGGTACCGTCACCACCAGTGATGAGGAACGGGCGCTGCAGCATCCCTACAACACCTATTACGTGACGGGTCTGCCGGCTGGACCAATTTCCAATCCCGGCAAGAATTCACTTAACGCGGCGGTCCATCCGACTCAAGGTGACTATCTGTATTTCGTCGCCGTCAACCCGGCGACTGGCGAAACGAAATTTGCCTCCGACGATAAGGGACACAAAGCAAATGTCGCGGAATTTCAGGCTTGGTGCCGAGCTAATCCGCAGACCTGCACCGGCGGCTAGGCCATTGGTTTAGCGAGGTACTACCACGTCCGCTTGGCTAGATGTGAAACAGCCGGGCGGGCAGCCGTGGCAAACTGAGCGACGTGTTGCGTTATCTCACCTCTGGCGAATCCCATGGTCAAGCCCTGGTCGCGACCATGGAGGGCATTCCCGCGCATGTCCGCGTCGGCGTCGACGAGATCAACGCCGAACTAGCTCGTCGCAGGCTCGGCGCTGGCCGCGGCGCACGGATGAAGTTTGAAGCTGACGAGGTCACGCTGCTAGCGGGTTTTCGCCACGGCGAGACGCTCGGATCACCGATCGCGATCATGATCGGCAACACCGAATGGCCGAAGTGGACCGACGTCATGAATCCCGGCGCCGTAGACCCAGACGTGCTTGCCGGTTCGGCGCGTAACGAAAAGCTGACCAGACCCCGTCCAGGGCACGCCGATCTAGCGGGCATGCAGAAATATGATTTCGAGGAAGCTCGCCCGATTTTGGAGCGCGCGAGCGCGCGGGAGACCGCCGCCAGGGTCGCGCTGGGCACGGTAGCTAAGAATTTCTTGGCGCAGACTTGCGGAATCAGCGTGCTGAGTCACGTCGTCGAGCTAGGCCCGGTCCGCGCGACTCGCACGGACTTTCCTCGGCTAGCCGACCTGCCAGCCATTGACGCCGACCCGGTGCGCTGCTTCGACCCGGTTGCTTCCACGCAAATGCAGGCTGAGATCGAAGCCTGCCACAAAGACGGCGACACCCTCGGCGGAGTCGTAGAGGTCCTCGCCTGGGGCTTGCCGCCCGGCTTGGGTAGCCACAGCCAAGGCGATCGTCGCTTGGATGCCAAATTGGCTGGTGCCCTGATGGGCATCCAGGCGATCAAGGGCGTCGAAATGGGCGACGGCTTTGAACTCGCTCGGGTGCGCGGCAGCCAAGCGCATGACGAGATCGTCCGCGGCGGACAGGGCATCGAACGCGTCAGCCAGCGCAATGGCGGCACCGAGGGTGGCATGAGCACCGGTGAAGTGCTGCGGGTGCGAGCTGCGATGAAACCGATCGCTACCGTGCCGCGCGCTTTGCGCACCATTGACGTCGCGACCGGCGAGCAAGCTAAAGCTCACCATCAACGTTCCGATGTTTGCGCGGTGCCAGCTGCTGGCGTCGTCGCCGAGGCTATGGTCGCGTTGGTCCTGGCGGAAGTCGTGTTGGAGAAGTTTGGCGGCGACTCGCTGGCGGAAACCAAGCGAAATCTGCACGGCTATCTGCGTCGAGTCAACGAAATGGGCTTGTCGATTCATGGCTGAATTCGTGCTGGTCGGCGGACCAGCTGCTGGCAAGACGACCGTCGGCGGGCTGCTCGCCAACCGCTTGGGGACGGCGTTCATGGACGCCGACGATGCGATCGAAGCGTGCGCGGGCATGCCAATCACGCAGATCTTCGCCGAGCACGGTGAACCTTATTTCCGTGAATTGGAATATCAGGTGATTAGTGAATTGCTTGCCTGCCCTGGGGTGCTCTCGTTGGGTGGTGGCGCGGTCATGCATGACCAGCTCCGCGCCCTGTTGCGCAGCGATGAGCAGCGGGTCATTTGGTTGCGCTGCAATGCTGCGTCAGCGACGCTGCGAGTCGGGCAGACCGCTCATCGTCCGCTGTTGGCAGGTGACGACGTCCACTCTCGAGTCGCCCAGTTGCACCAATCTCGGGCACCGCTTTATGCGCAAGTCGCTGATCTGAGCATCGACACTGACGACTTGTCTGCGCTGGAAGTCGTCGATCTGATCTTGGCGGAGGTAGCCAAATGAGCGTCGTAGAAGTCCAAGCAGAGCGTCCCTATCCGGTCATCATCGCCCCGGATGCTGCTGATCGGCTGCCGGAATTTTTCGGCGACGCGCAGCGAGTCGCGGTCGTCCAGACTCAGTCCGTATCGCCGTTGGCGCGTCACATCGCACAATTGATCACCGATAGCGGTCGGCTGCTGACTGAGCTGATCGTCCCCGACGGTGAGGACGCAAAGCAGCCCACCGTCGCGGCGAGCTGCTGGAGTCAGCTGGCATTAATGGGGTTCACCCGCAGCGATCTGATCATCGGGGTAGGCGGGGGAGCGGTGACCGACCTCGCCGGATTCATAGCCGCCTGTTGGTTGCGCGGCATCGATTTCGTCAGCATTCCGACGACCGTGTTGGGCATGGTGGACGCAGCCGTCGGCGGCAAGACCGGAGTCAATCTGCCAGAAGGCAAGAATCTCGTCGGGGCTTTCCACGAACCGCGCGCAGTGCTCGCTGACAGCGCAGTCTTGTCGACATTGTCGCCTCGCGAGGTCAGTTCTGGGCTGGCTGAGATCGTCAAAGCAGGCTTCATCGATGACCCGCGAATTCTTGATTTGATCAGGCAAGATCCTGCCGCAGTGCGTGATCCGGCTAGCTCACAGTTGACGCAACTGATCACCTGGGGCATCGAATTCAAAGCTCGCATCGTCGCCGGGGATCTGCGCGAAAGAACCTCGACAGCAGGTCACATTGGTCGCGAATTGCTCAACTATGGGCACACGCTAGGGCACGCGATCGAACGTTTCGAAGACTTCCAATTGCGGCACGGCGAAGCTATCGCGATCGGCATGGTCTATGCAGCCGAGTTGTCACATCGGATCGCTGGGCTGCCAGCTGACGACGTCCAGACGCATCGAGAACTGCTCGCCGAGCTGGGCCTGCCGACCAGCTATCAGCGCGCCGATTTTGCGCAGCTGCGCGCGTTGATGGCTCGCGATAAGAAGACCCGCGGCGACGCCTTGCGCTTCATAGGCTTGGCCGGCATGCAACAGCCGGTGCTGATCGAAGCTCCCGACGACGCGATCTTGCATGACGCCTATCGAGGGTTAGGACGTTGAGTCTTGTACGTCCCCAAACATTTTGAGCTCGACGCCGAGCGCGCCGCCCAGTTGATCGCTAGCCGCGGCGCAGGAGAGCTGGTGACCGTTGGCCCAGCCGGCCCGGAATCGACTTTCTTGCCGTTCAGCTATGACCCATCACACGGCGAATTCGGCACCTTGAAGACGCACCTGACACGCGTCAATGAACAATGGCAGCACACCGGGGCGGCGCTGGTCATCGTGCACGGCTTTGATAGCTATATCTCGCCCGAGTGGATGGCAGCCAACGAAGATCCGCGACCAAATCTGCGCGGTGCGGTCGGCGTCGTGCCGACTTGGAACTATTTGACGGTGCACCTGCGCGGCGAACTGATCGCCCATGACGATCCCGACTGGATCGCCGCGTCGCTGACCGAACTGGTCGAAGCCCAAGCTCCGGAATGGGATTTGGCCAAGATCAGCGCCGACAAATTCGGCCGGATGGTGCGCGCCATCGTGGGAGTCGAGGTGCGCGTCACCGAGATCATCGGCAAGGCCAAAATGAGCCAAAACCGTTCGACGGCAGACATTAAATCGATCGCCGAGGTGCTAATGGGCCAAGGCCATAGCGAACAGACTGCGCAATTCTTGCGCGAAGTGTCGTTGCCGCACGCGCAAGAGCGCGAAAACAAGGTCAGCGCAGCCCGTTCGGCAAGAGCGCAGCGTCAAGATTGGGGACAGGCGCCGCCAGCCCGCTAGAATGCTGGGTTGAACGCGCCCTTCGCGGGCGGCTTCGCGCCCAAAGCAGTACCGACGCGAAGCGGCCGCGGGGCAGACAGATTTTCGTCCAAGCAAATGGCTTGGATTTCGAGGCGATCGGAAGGCATCTCGTGGCGTCAACCAACGACATCAAGAACGGTACCGTGCTCGACCTGGACGGCCAGCTGTGGCAAGTGCTGTGGTTCCAGCACCACAAGCCTGGCAAGGGCAACACAGTCGTGCGCACCAAGATTCGCAATGTCGTCAACGGCAAGGTCGTCGACCGTACTTTCCCGGCCGACACCAAGATCGACACCGCGACCGTAGACCGCCGCGACATGCAGTACCTCTACGAAGATGGCACCGGCTATGTCGTAATGGACACTGAGACCTACGAACAGCTCACCATCCCAGCCGAGACCGTCGGTGACGCGAAGGACTACCTGCTGGAAGGCATGACGATCAACGTCGCCACCTACGAGGAGACCCCGCTATACATCGAACTGCCGGCCAGCATCGAGGTCGAGATCACCTACACCGAGCCTGGCCTGCAAGGCGATCGTTCGACTGGCGGCACCAAGCCGGCGACCATCGAGACTGGCAAGACCATCCAGGTGCCGCTATTCATCAACCAAGGCGAGCGCGTCAAGGTTTCGACCGCCAACGGCGACTACCTGGGCCGCGTCAACTGATGACGCACTCGTCAATCGACGAGCCTGCCTTGCCGCTAGCGGCCGGCGAACATCCGCCATTCCCGGGTGCGGTGAAGATCGCCACCCAGGACTTGGCAGCCCGGCCGCTCAGCGCGCAAACCAAGGCCCGTAAATTGGCCTTGGACGTGCTCTATCAAGCCGAGCTGCGCCAGGCTGACCCGGCAGAGCTGCTCGAGCTGGCTCTAGCGGTCGAGCCGGCTAAGGATCGTCCGTTGACCCATGCCATTGTGCGCGGCGTCAGCGAGCATCGTGACGAGATTGACCAGCTGATCGTCTCTTCATCGGACGGCGATTGGGCGGTAGCACGCATGGCGCCGATCGATCGAAATTTGGCCCGGATCGCGGTCTGGGAAATGCGATATAGCGACCGGCGGACCGGGGTCATCATCGCTGAAGCGCTGCGGTTGGCTGACGAATTTTCCACCGACAACTCCGCGCGTTTCTTAAACGGTCTACTGTCGGCTGCGGCTCGACGGATCGAACAAAATGACGGCACAGAAAATACATCCGAGGAAGCGGCGTCCATTAACGACCGTGCATTAGATGAGACAGCTGACGCTGCTGAAATCGTCGACTCGACACAATCAAGCTAATTCAATTTCGCAGGAGGTCCCCTAAATGCCAAAGCGCACCGATATTGAATCCATTTTGGTAATCGGATCGGGACCCATCGTCATTGGTCAAGCAGCCGAATTCGACTATTCCGGCACCCAGGCCTGCCGTGTGCTGCGCGACGAGGGTTATCGCGTCATTTTGGTCAATTCCAATCCGGCGACGATCATGACCGATCCGGAATTCGCTGACGCTACCTACATCGAGCCGATCACCCCAGAATTCGTCACCAAAGTCATTGAGAAAGAACGTCCCGACGCGCTGCTGGCGACCCTCGGCGGGCAGACCGCGTTGAACACCGCAGTCGCGCTGCACGACGCTGGGGTCCTGGATCGATTGGGTGTCGAGTTGATCGGCGCGGATGTCGAGGCGATCAAGCGTGGCGAAGACCGGGACGAATTCAAGCAGGTCGTCGACAGTTTCGACGATTTCAGCTTCGGCCGCGCGGAATCTGCGCGCAGTCGCGTCTGTCATTCGTTAGCTGAGATCGAAGCCGCCGCCGAAGAGCTCGGTCTGCCGGTGGTGCTGCGGCCATCGTTCACCATGGGTGGGGCAGGTTCTGGTTTCGCCCACGACGTGGACGAGCTGCGCAAATTGGGTCAAATCGGCCTTGACGCCAGCCCCGCGACTGAAGTGCTGATCGAAGAGTCCGTGGTCGGCTGGAAAGAGATCGAGCTTGAATTGATGCGCGACAGCGCAGATAACGTCATTCGAATTTGCACCATCGAGAATTTCGATCCGATGGGCGTACACACCGGTGACTCGATCACAGTGGCCCCGGCGATGACGCTGAGCGAACAGGAACTGGCTAATATTCGCGAAGTCGGATATGCGATCATCCGCGGTGTCGGTGTCAAATCAGGCGGCTGCAATATTCAATTCGCGATCAATCCCGCAGACGGTCGCATGATCGTCATTGAAATGAATCCGCGCGTTTCTCGCTCGTCTGCGTTGGCGTCGAAAGCTACCGGATATCCAATCGCGAAAATCGCGGCCAAGGTGGCGGTCGGATATACCCTCGACGAGATTCAAAATGACATCACCGGCCAGACCACTGCCCTGGACGAACCGGCCTTGGACTATGTCGTGGTCAAAGTGCCGCGCTTCGCGTTCGAGAAGTTCCCGCTGGCTGAAGACACCCTGACCACCCACATGAAGTCGGTCGGCGAAGTGATGAGCTTGGGCCGGGATTTCAAAGAGGCACTCGGCAAGGCGCTGCGCAGCCTGGAAGATGCGAAGGCCAATTTCGATTTCGCCACCGAGCCACCGGCCAAGCAGGAGCTGATCACCCAGGTCGCTCGTCCCTATGACGGTCGGCTAGCTGACCTCGGCTTGGCCTTGCGTGCCGGCGCCACGGTCGACGAGTTGCACCAGGCGACCTTGATTGACCCTTGGTTCTTGGGTCAGGTCAAACAGATCATTGACGCCGGCGAAGCCTGCCGGGCTGCCGAAACGGTTACCGCTGACCTGCTGCGTCAGGCCAAAGTTAACGGAATCTCCGATAAGCAATTGGCTGACATTCGTGGCGTCAGCGAAGCAGAAATCGCCAAGCTTCGCCACGACTTGGGCGTCCGGCCAGTCTTTAGCGCCGTCGACACCGCTGCTGGCCGTTACGCCGAACGCAGCAATTATCGATATTCCAGCTATGTCGGCAAGACCACAGTCAGCAAGCGCGAAAAGCCTGCCGTCATCATCTTGGGCGCCGGACCGAACCGTATCGGCCAAGGCGTGGAATTCGACTATTCGTGCGTGCATGCTGCGATGGAGCTGAGCGCGGCCGGCTATGAGTCGATCATGGTCAACTGCAATCCAGAGACCGTCTCGACCGACTATGACACCTCTGACCGGCTCTACTTTGAGCCGCTGACCTTCGAAGACGTCACCGAGATCTATGACGCTGAATGCCAAGCCGGACCGGTCGAGGGTGTGATCGTCCAATTGGGTGGGCAAACCCCGCTCAAGCTAGCTCAGCAGTTGACGGCAGCCGGGCTGCCGATCATCGGCACATCCGCTGACGCGATCGACCTAGCCGAAGAGCGCGGCGCTTTCGGCAAGGTGCTTGCTGAAGCTGATCTGATTTCGCCCAAGCACGGCATGGCGGCCAGCTTCGAACAGGCTCGTGAAATCGCCGATCAGCTCGGCTATCCGGTCTTGGTGCGGCCCAGCTATGTGCTGGGCGGGCGCGGCATGGAGATCGTCTATGACGAGCAAGCTCTGGAGAATTACATCGCCAAGTCGACGCTGATTAGCGCCGAACTGCCGGTGCTGGTCGATCACTTCTTGGATGACGCCGTCGAGCTCGACGTCGATGCGTTGTTTGACGGCGAAGAGCTCTATATCGGCGGCATCATGGAGCACATTGAGGAAGCCGGCATCCACTCTGGTGACTCAGCTTGCTCGCTGCCGCCAGTGACGCTCGGTTCCTCCGAGGTCGACGAGATCCGCCGCGCTACCGAGGCGATCGCCAGGGGAGTAGGCGTGCGTGGCCTGATCAATATCCAGTACGCGCTAGCCGGTGACGTGCTCCATGTCCTGGAGGCTAATCCGCGCGCCAGCCGCACGGTGCCCTTCGTCTCTAAGGCCACCAACACCCCGCTGGCTAAGGCCGCGACCTTGATCATGGTGGGCAGGACGATTGCGGAATTGCGCGCAGCTGGCATGCTGCGCGCCGACGGTGACGGCGCAGCCGACTGGCCAGGCATGCCGATCGCAGTGAAAGAAGCCGTGCTGCCCTTCCACCGCTTCCACACCGCCGAAGGTGGCAACATCGACGCCGTCTTGGGCCCGGAAATGCGTTCGACCGGTGAAGTCATGGGCTTGGCCGAGAACTTCGGTGAAGCGTTCGCGAAATCGCAGGCTGCCGTCTATGGTGCGCTGCCGACCGCTGGCACGGTCTTCGTTTCAGTGGCCAATCGCGACAAGCGCAACGTCATCTTCCCGATCAAACGACTCGCCGATTTAGGCTTCACTGTGCTGGCTACCGAAGGCACGGCGTCGGTATTGCGCCGCAACAATGTGCCTGCACTGGCGGTCCGTAAACACTCCGCTGGTCCTGGCCCTGACGGAGAACCGACGATCACCCAGCTGATCGCAGCCGGACAGATCGACTTGATCTTCAACACCCCGACCGGCAAGACCAAGGGCGGCGATCCCCGCGAGGACGGCTACCAAATCCGTACCCAGGCGGTCTTGCATCAGGTGCCGATCATCACCACGGTGCAGGGCTTGGCCGCTGCAGTATCTGGTATTGACGCGATGATCGGCGGCGTCGTCCAGGTCCGGCCCTTGCAGGAGTGGGCTAGCCAGATCAATAGCGAGCTGAACTGAGGGGAGCTGTCTGGCGTGGTTCGGCGGCCCGGTGCCGTCGAACCGTCAGCCCAGTGACGAATCTAGAACGCCATCTAGGCGATCCCATTTGTGGCTAAATCCCAGACAGATGGCTCGCGCAGTCAACGTTGGCACGTCGAAATGAGCTCCGGTCAGTTCCGCTAGAAACTGCGCTAGGTCACCGTCACCCAGCGCCGCGGCGTGCGCCAACTGCGCGCCAGTCCACTGCGCGAGTTCCTCGGCTGCGCTGGCTGGCAAGATTCCGCACTCGAGCTGGTCGGCGATCGTAGCTAGCCCTGCCGCTGCTGCGACGACGAAGGGATCTCGGTCGACGCTGAGGAAATTCGCTGTGAAGAAGTCGGCCCGCGGCGGGCTGAGTAGTTCGTCAGCCGCAGCGATCAAGCCGGCCTTGCTGACTCCAAATCGGGCCAGCTGCGTCGTCAGCGATCTGCATTTCGTGGCTGTCAAAGAATTTTGCAGGTCAAGGGCTTCGACGATCGCGTCATGGACGCAGCGACCGATCAGTTCGCCCAATTTCGCGTGTCCGCCAGCTTCCGTCAACGGAAATTCGTCACCGCGCGGGCAGGCGATCAACAGCTGATCCGATCCGGTGCCGGTCGCTTGCCGGCTGCTATAGCGCGAACCGACCAGCAGCTCGCGCAGCGCAGCGGCCTTTGCCTCCGTAGCTGTGACGGCGGCTCGCGTCAGTGCAGCAGCAGTCAGTTCTTGGTTGACGAAGACCATCGAAATGATGGTGCCGGTCGGCGGCAGTGAGGTATCCAGCAACTCGATGCGTCCATCGACCTCGTGAAATCCGCTTGGATCGCCAGCGCAAAGCGCATTGCCTTCGACCCCAGCAGTGCACACCGCAGCCACTTCAAGGCCCGCAAAGCTCGCTGTCGCGACGCCTGCACAGCGCACATTTGCTGCCGTCGCTAGGCCGATGGTGGTCATCGGATCGACGCCTAGTCGCGCGCAGCGGTCGAGATGAAGTTGGTCTAGATGCGGTTGACGAATCGCCTCATGCTCTGCGCCCGCGGCCTCGCAAAGCTGATGGCCGTAGCAGGCTGTGACATCATCACGGATGCCGCCCGCGGCCGGCTCGGTGCAAATGACCCGCATAGGACGGGCGAAACGGGCCACGATTTCTTTGCCATCGCGATGCACATGCAGCAATCCCGGCCACTCCAACAAGCTCATCGCGGCCACCCAGGTTGAGGTGCTGCTGGCCGCTGGGTGCAGCTCAACTCGTCGGCGAACATGCAGCCTAAGCTACCCAACTCCACCCAACTCGCAAGGCTGATCCAGCTAGCAATTTGTGCTTCGGTCGGTGAGGTTGCCAGCAAGCCACTGGCAATTGCTTCTAGGCTGAAAGATGACGTCGAACGCGGAGGTGGATCCATGACCAGTGCTGATGAAGTGCGAGTGCGCGCCTGGCTGCTCGCCTATAACAAGCTGCTGCGTCCAGCTCTCTTCACCACCAATGACGGTGATCCCGAAGAAATTCATCGTCAAATCATTCATTTACTAGGTCAATTGCCGAATCGGACCATCGACCTAGTCGCTCGCTTGTTCGCGCCGCAGACCCACGCTGTCGACGTCGCCGGGATCCATTTCCCAGGTCGGGTGGGCGTCGCCGCTGGCCTCGATAAGGACGCCGAGGCTGTTCGTTCCTGGGGTCCGCTAGGTTTCGGTTTTGCGGAACTAGGCACGGTCACCAACCGTGCGCAGCCAGGCAATCGCCCGCCGCGGCTGTTCCGACTGCCGCACAGTCACGCGATCATCAACCGGATGGGCTTCAACAATTCCGGTGCCCAAGCGATGGCCGCCCGGCTGCAACAGCAAGGGGTGCGCCGCGGGCAAAACAATCTCGGCATTCCATTCGGCGTCTCGGTCGGCAAATCTAAAGTCACCCCAGTAGAAGACGCCGCGCAGGACTATTTGGATAGCCTCGAGACGCTGGCGCCCTACGCCGATTACATCGCTGTCAACGTCTCCAGCCCCAATACGCCGGCGTTGCGCTCGCTGCAAGAACGTGCCGCGTTGATGAATTTGGCGCAGACCATCGTCGAGCGTGCCAAAGAATTGAACGAAGCCAATCCGCTACCAATTTTCGTCAAGATCGCTCCCGATATGACCGACGCACAACTGCTAGAGGTCCTGGAAGTTTGCGAAGAAGCTGGCATCAGCGGTCTGATCGCCACGAACACCACGATCGAACGCGGCCGGCTGCATCCGTCTGAGACATATCTAGCCAGCCAGGCTGGCGGCCTATCTGGCGCACCGTTGACGCAGCGCGCGCTACAGGTCGTTGAACTGATCGCGAACCGCACCGAACTACCGATCATGGGAGTCGGCGGCATCATGAGTCCCGGCGACGCGCAGGCGATGTTCGACGCCGGAGCGGTGCTCGTCCAGCTCTACACCGGATTCATTTACGCCGGCCCCGCGCTGCCGTTGGGCATAAATCTCCTTTGCCAGCCGGGTCGTTGAGCCATGGCTGATTATCTACGACGGCTCAATGACGTCTGCGCCGAGCGCGGCTCGCTGTGCGTGGGTCTCGACCCGCATCCTGGCTTGCTGGATTCCTGGGGATTGCCCAACGACGCGCAAGGTGCGGAGAGGTTAGCCCGTGAGACGATCGCTGCGACCGGCGATCTGGTAGCGGTCTACAAGCCCCAAGCTGCGTTCTTTGAATGCTTCGGCGCAGCTGGCTATGCCGCCTTAGAACGGGTGCTCTCTGACATCAAGGCTGCCGGCGCGCTCAGCATCTTGGACGTCAAGCGCGGCGACATCGGATCCACGATGAGCGCCTACGCGCGTGCTTTCTTCGGGACTGACGCGCCCCTGCCCGCTGACGCGATCACCCTCAGCCCATTTCTTGGCTTCGAGTCGCTGCGGCCAGCCCTAGATCTGGCCAAGGAAAATGGTTGCGGTGTGTACGTGCTGTGCCGTACATCGAATCCTGAAGGCGGGGCAGTGCAACTCGCGCACGCGGGGGACCAGCGATCGATAGCGCAAAGCATCGTGGACGCTGCCGCTAGTGAAGCGCAGCAGGCCGGCACTGCCTATGTGGGCCTGGTCATCGGGGCGACATTGACCGAATTAGACGTCGATCTGAGTTCATTCGAGGGCTCGATTTTGGCTCCCGGGGTCGGTGCGCAGGGCGGTACGATTCTTGGTTTGGCGAGGCTTTTTGGTGAGTCGACGGCTCAGCTCTTGCCGTCGGTATCGCGCCAGGTGCTGGCTGCCGGCCCAGACCCAGCAGCTTTGCGGCAGGCCGTGGACGCGATTAATTAGCATTGCAAAGATCAGCTAGGAGCTGGCACGTTCAGGAGAGGACGAATCATGACTGCAGGAAATGTCTTTGCTGGATTGGACCAAGCTCCGCCAGACGCGATCTTAGGCATCACCGAGGCCTTCAAAGCCGATCCCAACCCGCAGAAGGTCAATCTCGGCGTCGGCGTCTATCAAGACGCTGACGGCAAACTGCCGCTGCTGGGCTGCATTGACGCCGCGCAGCGTCAGATTGCTGAACTCGCCGCACCAAAGGGCTATCTGCCCATCGACGGCATCGTCGACTACACCAGCGCAGTGCAAAAGCTGATCTTTGGCGCTGACTCCAAGCTGCTAGCTGAGGGGCGCGTCGTCACTTGTCAGGCGCTCGGCGGCACCGGCGCTTTGAAAGAAGGCGCCGACCTGCTGCATTTTGTTAATCCCAAGGCTCGCGTGCTGATCTCAGATCCGTCCTGGGAGAATCACCAGGCGCTGTTCACTCGCGCCGGCTTTGAGGTCGCCAGCTATCGCTATTACGACGCTGACAACCGCGGCGTCGATTTCGCTGGCATGCTGGCTGACCTGCAGGCTGCCCAGCCAGGAACCATCGTCATCTTGCATGCCTGCTGCCACAATCCCACCGGCTACGACCTGACCGACGAGCAATGGCAGCAAGTCTTGGATGTCGTTGAACAGGGTCAGCTCGTCGCATTCATTGACATGGCCTATCAGGGCTTCAGCCAAGACCTGGCCTCCGACTCGCGCGTCGTGCGGCTATTTGCCGAACGGCTGCCAAATGTCTTGGTGTCCTCGTCGTTCAGTAAGTCGATGTCTTTGTACGGTGAACGTGTCGGTGCGCTGTCGGTGGTCTGCGCCGACGCTGACGAAGCCGTCCGGCTGCGTTCCCAGCTCAAGATCGTCATTCGTACTAATTTTTCAAATCCGCCCACGCACGGAGCGCAGCTCGCAGCAATCGTGCTCAACGACGCGGCGCTTTATGACCAGTGGGTTGACGAACTTGGCGCGATGCGTGAGCGGATCAAGTCAATGCGCGGGCTACTGCTGGACGGCTTGCAGGCTGCCGGCGTGCAAGGTTTTGGCCACATCGTCGAGCAGGTCGGCATGTTCAGCTACTCCGGATTGAGCCGCGAACAGATGCAGCGCTTGCGCGCTGAATTCGGCGTTTACGGAACTGACAAGGGAAGAATCTGCTTGGCGGCGCTAAATCAACGAAATGTTGATTATGTCGCGCACGCAATCGCGCAGGTCGCACAGGCCTAGTTGAACGCAAAAACTGGGTGTAATGAGCATCAATATCAGTTAATGGCGCGTTGACTAATAGGTTAAGCGAGAGTTACCCAAGCGTTAGCATTCTTTAAGCCCTTTTGGGTGTATGGTCTTACTCAGCAGGTCGGTGGTGGCACCTACCAGGTGTTAGGTAGATCGCCTTTTTACTGGCTTGGCGAGGGAAGAGTACGCCTGATAGGAGTCCGTCGATGGAGATCCCCCGTCTTAGCGACGAACAGCTCAGCGATGCCCGCAAGGCGGCGTCAGTGGCGCGACGTGCCCGCGCTGATCTCAAGAGTCAGTTGCGCAACGGTGAGATCGATTTCTTGATAGCGCTTGATCGCTGTCTGGCTGACGAGACTTTGGAGCATATTCGCGTCATCGATTTGTTGCGTTGCGTGCCGAGGATGGGTGAAAAGCGCGCTGCCGATCTGATGACGAGATTATCGATCGCCGAGAGCAGGCGGATTCGCGGCTTGGGACCAAATCAACTGGCAGCTTTGCGCAAAGAATTCGGCGCCACACTGTGAGCTGCATACTCTGCTAGCCCAAAGCTCAGTGCGCGAATTTGCGCACCGCTTTTTGACCGGCAAAATGACGGCATGAATGACGCAGCTGTCGGCAAGGTTTATGTCCTCAGTGGCCCTGCGGGGGTCGGTAAGGGAACGCTGGTCAGTGCGCTGCGGCAGCGTCATCCAGAACTGTTCGTTTCGATCTCCTGCACGACGCGCGCGCCGCGTCCGCGAGAGGTGGATGGGGTCGACTATCACTTCATCAGTGAGGCGCAATTCGACCAATTGCTAGCCAATGACGGGCTCTTGGAGTGGGCGCTGGTGCATCGTAAATATCGCTATGGCACGCCGCGCGAGCCGATCCAGCAGGCGGTAGCGGCCGGCAAGGTCGCCTTGTTGGAGATCGACCTGCAAGGTGCTCGTCAGGTGCGGGAATCTATGCCGCAAGCTGTGCAGATCTTTTTGATGCCGCCGGATTGGGAAGAACTGGTGCGTCGCTTGCGGGGCCGCGGCACCGAGGACGCAGCAGACATCGAACGCCGACTGGTCAGCGCGCGCACCGAGATGGCCGCAGCTAGCGAGTTTGACATCATCGTCACCAACGCTGACCGTGAGGAAGCTATCGCTGAGTTGGCAGACATCATGGGCTTACAATCAGACGGCTCACAATCAGCAGTTGAATAGCATCAAGGCAGCCGGGAAAGTGCCGAACTTCTCCTCGCGCAGATGACCACGGCGCGGGGCCGCGCACCAGGCAATGGTTAAGTGTCTGCCGCAAAGCTGGTAGACTCGATTGGTCTGGGCCCTCATGGGCCCGCCCCTGACGTCACCGTCCTGCCAAAGTTCTGGGACGGTCAAACTAGAGCAAGGATCTTCGTTGAGCACCGAAATTCCAGAAGGCATCACTAATCCGCCGGTCGACGACCTGCTCGATCAGGTCGATTCCAAGTACCGTCTCGTGCTCTACGCCGCCAAGCGTGCCCGTCAAATCAATGCTTATTACGCGCAGCTCGGCGAGGGCCTGCTAGAAAATGTCGGCCCGCTGGTCGAGACGACCCAGCAGGAAAAGTCGTTGTCCATCGCGTTGCGCGAGATTCAGGCCACCCAACTCGAGTACACCGAGATTGACCCGGCCGCCGAAGCTGCCGCACGCGCGGAAGCGATGGCTGATCCTGAATTCAGCTTTACTGATCCATTCAACGAGATCGACCCAGCCTGATCATCGTCTCGCCCGAGCCGGCGAGTTAATCGTCAGTTGAGTAGGGAATATGCTCCGCCAGTTCACCAGTGAATCGGTTACTGAAGGCCACCCAGATAAGGTCGCCGATGCGATCTCGGACGCTGTCTTGGACGGCATGCTCGCCGAGGATGCCTCCTCGCGTGCTGCGATCGAGACTCTGGTGGCCAATGGTGTGGTCGTCGTCACCGGTGAAGCACGCACCGACTCTTATGTCGAGATCTCCCACGTGGTCCGCGAGAAGCTCCTCGAAATCGGCTACGACTCACCGCGGAAAGGCTTGGACGGCCAATCTTGCGGCGTCATGGTCACCTTGAACACGCAATCTTCAGACATTGCGCAAGGCGTCGACGCGTCTTGGGAAACCAGACACGGTCAAGCCCAAGATGATCTGGACAAGCAAGGCGCCGGTGACCAAGGCCTGATGTTCGGTTTTGCCTGTGACGAGACCCCCGAGCTGATGCCGCTGCCGATCATGATGGCCCACCGGCTGTCGCATCGGCTGGCCCAGGTGCGCAGGGACAGCGTGCTGGAATATTTGCGTCCTGACGGCAAGACGCAGGTGACCGTCAGCTATCAAGATGGCAAGCCGGTCGGCATCGACAACATCGTCGTGTCTGCCCAGCACGAGCCGCAGGTCGACCTGGAATATCAGCTCATCCCCGACATTACCCGAGAGGTCGTCCAGCCGATCTTGGCGAGCTTCGGCTATGCCGACGTCGACCCGCAGCTGCTCATCAACCCGACTGGACGGTTCGTCACTGGCGGGCCGGCTGGCGATGCAGGGCTCACGGGCCGCAAGATAATCGTCGACACCTATGGCGGCATGGCTCGGCACGGCGGCGGCGCGTTCAGCGGTAAGGATCCGTCCAAAGTCGACCGTTCGGCCTCCTATGCGGCGCGCTGGGTAGCTAAGAATGTCGTCGCTGCTGGCCTAGCTTCGCGTTGTGAAGTGCAGATCAGCTATGCGATCGGTAAAGCTCACCCCACTTCGGTATATGTCGATACCCAAGGTTCGGGCCAGGTGCCAGACGAGCAGATCGTCGCAGCAGTGCATGAGGTCTTTGATCTGCGACCTGCGGCCATCGTCCGCGATCTTGGGCTGCGCGCGCCGATCTATTCTAATTTCACCAACTACGGGCACTTCGGCGTACAACGTCCCGGGATGGCTTGGGAGAATGTCGACCGAGCCGACGCGCTCGCCGGCCACGTCAAAGGCTGATGATCGCGTCGGTCGCGGTAGACGTCGCGCTGCCGCATCTTGATCGACTATTTGATTACGAGATCCCCGAAAAGTGGGCGGCTGACGCTGTCGTCGGAGCCCGAGTTCGAGTGCGATTCGCTGGTCGATTGGTCGATGGATACATCGTCGACCTGCCCGAGAGCAGCGACGCTGGGCTCAAGCTGCGACCCATCGAGCGCGTCGTCTCCAGCGAAGCCGTCTTGACTGCTGCTCAGATCGGACTCATCCGGGCGGTCGCTGACCACTATTGCGGAGTCTTCTTCGATGTCGCTAGGTTGGCGGTCCCGCCACGCCATGCCGCGACTGAGAAGGCTAACCAGCGCCAGTGGCCGGCGCCGAAGCTGCCTGATACGCAGGCCAATCCACTTCCGGCTGGTCTATTGGCCGAACCGACCGGTGCAGGATTCTTGACGGCGCTACGCGCAGGTAAGGCGGTGCGGGCTCATTGGCTAGTCCCAAGCGCGTGGCTGGTCGATGGGCAGCCTGGGCCTGGCCTGCTGGGGCTGGTGCAGGCTGCCGTAGCTACCTTGCAGGGCGGTCGTCGCGTCATCATCGTCGCGCCAGATGTCGCGGACGTGCGTAGGATCCGCGACGCGTTGGGAGCTGTGATAGGGCTGGGCGCCATCGCAGAATTGCATTCCGAACTAGGGCAATCAGCGCGTTATCGAAACTACTTAGCGGCCTTGCGCGGCCAAGCCAGCGTCGTCATCGGCACTCGGACGGCGACCTTCGCGCCGATGGCCGACCTTGGGCTCATTGCGCTTTGGGATGACGGTGACGACCTGCACGCTGAGCCCCATGCGCCCTATTGGCATGCTCGAGCGGTCGCCGCAATCCGAGCGAGCCGTGAACAGTGCGCATTGCTGTTCGCCTCTCATGCGCGGACCGCCGAAATTCAACATTGGTTAGAACGTGGTTGGTTGACCAGCATTGAGCGGCCAGCTGCGCAACTGCGTCGGATCGCGCCCTTGGTGCGCGCCACCGCTGATTCCGATCAAGCGCTAGCCCGCGACCCGCACGCCCAATATGCCCGGTTGCCGCGAATCGCCTTCGAGACGATCCGCACGGGCTTGGCGAGCGGTCCGGTATTGGTTCAGGTGCCGCGGGCTGGCTATCTACTGGCCCTGAGCTGCCAGCGCTGCCGTACCCCGGTGCGCTGTCAGCAGTGCGGCGGTCCGGTACGTCTGCAGCCTCGCGCTGAGGCCCCAGCAGGTCGACAGTTGAGTTGTGGTTGGTGCGCGCGAATCATCACCGATTGGCGTTGCCCAGTGTGTCGTGGCGTTGAGTTACGTGCCCCGGTGGTCGGTTCGCAACGCACTAGCGAAGAACTAGGGCGCGCATTTCCGGGTCATCGAGTAGTGGCAAGCTCGGCTGAGCGTCGCGTCGAAGAAGTGGGGGAGCAGCCTGCGCTGGTCGTCACCACGCCGGGAGCTGAACCACTAGCAGCCGCCGGATATGCCGCCGCTGTGCTCTTGGACGCGCCACTGTTGTTGACCAGAGCCGATCTGCGGGCTGGCGAAGAGGCTTTGCGGCGCTGGCTCAATGTAGTGGCTTTGGTACGTGGCGGCGCGCAAGGCGGCACGGTGTGCGTCGTCGGACCAAGCGAAGAACGCACCATCCAAGCCTTGGTGCGCTGCGATCCTGGTGGTTTTGCGGCCCGAGAGCTCGCTGATCGGCTCGCAGCTGGCTTTCCGCCTGCTACGCGGCTGATCACGATCGACGGCGCGGCAAGTGATGTCGAAGATTTCACCCAGCTGGGTCTTGATAGCCCCGCCGAGGTGCTCGGACCAGTGCCGCTGCCCAAGCAGGCTATGACGACGTCCATGGCCGCCCAAGCAGACAACGAATTGGTCCAGCTGATGTTGCGCGCGCCACTAACTGACGCCGCCCAACTGACGTCAGCTGTCAAAGCCGTCGCTGCCGGCCGTTCGGCACGCAAACTCGCGGCTGTCCGGATCTGCGTCGACCCGCAAGAGCTCAACTGAGGTCTAGGCTGGGGCAATGCGCATCGTCTTTGCTGGTACGCCGCAGGTCGCCGTCCCTAGTCTGCGAGCTATCGCTGCAGCTGGACATGAGATCGCCGCGGTGGTCACCCGTCCTGACGCGCCGAGCGGACGGGGCCGCAAACTGACGCCGTCACCTGTTGCGCAAGCGGCCGAGGAGCTTGGCATTGCGGTGTTGAAACCCGTCAAAGCGAATGCTGACTTCGCCGCTCAATTGGCTGAACTTGCACCTGACGTTTGTCCGGTGGTCGCCTATGGCGCGCTACTGCCGCAAAGCGTCTTGGACGTGCCGCAGCACGGCTGGGTCAACCTACATTTTTCGTTGCTGCCGCGCTGGCGGGGTGCCGCTCCAGTGCAACGAGCGATCATGGCCGGCGAGCAGAGCACTGGGGTGACGACATTTCGGCTCGTCCGCGAACTCGACGCAGGACCGATCTGGCGACATCTCGAAATGCCGATCGGTCCTGGTCAGACCGCGGGGGAGTTGCTAGATCAACTGTCAGTCGTCGGCGCGCAGGTGCTCGTCGACACTCTCGATGACATAGCCGAAGGTGTCCAACCAAATGCCCAGCCGGCCGGCGAATTCGGATATGCCGACAAGCTGGACGTCAATGAGCTGCAAATCGATTGGCGACGAGACGCTGCCGCGATTAGCCATCTCGTGCTGGGCGCCAGTCCAGATCCAGGGGCGTGGACGCTGCTGAATGGTGAACGTTTCAAGATTTTGCGGGCCGTCCCGGCCGCACCGCGGACCCAGTTGGCTCCCGGCGAACTGCACGCCGACCGACGCAACCTGTGGGCAGGCACGAGTGACGGGGCGGTGCAGCTACTCGAGGTACAGCCAGTCGGCAAGAAGGCCATGGCTGGCGCGGATTGGGCGCGCGGAGTGCCTGGCGGAGTTGACGGAGTCGTCCTTGGCTGAGCGGATCCGGCTGCGACGTGGCCGACGACGCATCGATCCAGCCCGCGGTGTGGCCTATCGAGGCTTGCTCGAAGTCGAGGCTGTTGACGCATTTGCGAACTTGATTTGGCCAGGTCTGTTGACCGCCAATGAGCTCAGTGGACGCGATGCAGCCTTCGCTACGGAATTGTTTTTCGGCGCGGCACGCATGCAGGGCAGCTTCGATGAGGTCATCGCTGCTGCCTCGGGTAAAGACGTGACGAGCCTCGACCTTGAGGTGCGCACGGTGCTACGGATCGGGGCGCAGCAACTATTCGGCATGCGCACCCCCCAGCATGCCGCGGTCTCGACGACGGTCGAGCTGGCTGGCGTCATGATCGGTGAACGAGTGACTGGCTTGGTCAATGCCGTCATCCGCAAGATGGCTGCTCACGACTGGTCAGGCTGGACAGCACAGCTCTACGGCGACGCGCAGCTGCGGGATCGGTTGGCTTTTGAACATGGTCATCCGAGGTGGATCGTCGATGCGTTAGCCGACTCGCTCGGCCCGGCGGCCGACGAAGAACTAGCCCAACTGCTGGCTGCGGATAACGCGCCGGCTATGCCGATGTTGGTCGTTCGTCCAGGTCTGGCCGAGCGGCGAGAACTCCTTGAATCTGACGCGGAACCTGCCCGCTGGTCGCCCTATGGTGCCAGCCGGGCGGGCGCGCCAGCCGACGTAGCAGCAGTGCGTGAAGGCCGCGCGGGAGTACAAGACGAGGGCAGCCAGCTAGTTATTCAAGCGGCCGTAAACGCGGCTCATGAATTTGGCGCAAATGGTCCGTGGCTGGATATGTGCGCTGGGCCGGGCGGGAAATCTGCGCTCTTGCGTGGCCTAGCGCCAGCCGCTTTGATGTCGGCCGAGTTGCAGCCACATCGCGCAGGACTAGTGGCTAAAGCGCTGCGTGCATATCCGGCAGGCCACCAGGTCATCGTCGCAGATGGCACCGTGCCTGCTTGGCGACCCGAGGCATTTTCCCTAGTCGTAGCGGATGTGCCGTGCTCGGGATTGGGGGCGTTGCGACGACGTCCAGAGTCTCGTTGGCGACGCAATCCGTGCGATGTTGACCGGCTGGTTGAGCTACAAGCTCGGCTGCTGCGAACTGCGCTGGACAGCGTCCGACCAGGCGGGGTGGTGGCCTACATCACATGTTCACCACATCCACGCGAGACAGTCGACATCATCGCCCAGTTGCCAGCCGGCTACCGGCTGCTAGCTGCGCCGAGCTATTTGCCGCAGGTGCCGTCAGCAGCCAGCGCGTTGAATCCGCAGTGTATCCAGCTGTTCCCGCATCGACATCAAAGCGATGCAATGTTCTGCGCCCTGATAGCGCGCAACTCCTAGCAGGCAGCCATCGCAAGGGTGCACTCGTATCGATGCCAATTCACTTGGCGGCTGGCTCCCAGCCTGCTCGCCCCTAGGCAGCTGATTTTGACTAGGCTCGACGACATGACTATGCGCATCATGCCCAGCATTTTGAACGCTGATCTGGCCAATATCGCAGGCGAAGTGGCCCGCGTGCCCAGCAGCGACGGCATCCACTTTGACGTCATGGACAACCACTTCGTGCCCAATCTCACGCTCGGCTTGCCGGTCGTCGAATCGCTGCGCAAGCACACCGATCTGCCATTGGACATTCACCTGATGATCGACGACGCCGATATTTGGGCGCCGCAGTACGCCGAGATCGGCTGCGAGTCGGTGACTTTCCACGTCGAGGCTTCCAAGGCGCCGATCCGGCTTGCCCGGGAGTTGAAGAAGCTCGGCACCCGAGTTTCGATGGCGTTGAAGCCTGCGACCCCGATCGAACCATATGCCGACATGATCAGCGAGCTCGATATGGTCTTGCTGATGACTGTCGAGCCTGGTTTCGGCGGCCAGAGCTTCTTAGACCTGGTCTTGCCGAAGATCCGTCGCACTCGCGAGCTGGTCAAGGCAAGCGGCAAAGAGATCTGGATTCAGGTCGACGGTGGGGTCTCAATGGACACCATTGGTCGTGCGGCTGAAGCCGGCGCGGACGTATTCGTCGCAGGTTCTGCGGTCTATCGCGCTGAGGATCCCGACGCTATGGTCAATGCGCTACGCGACAAGGCGATTTCTGCCTGCCAACATTAATTCCTGGCCGCCAAGAGTCCTGCCCGGCACAGTGACTTGGCATCGCAACGACTGGTGCAAGCGATTTCGGCAGCGCGGCAATTACGGACACTAAGCTTGCGAACCGCCTTGGTCTGGTCCGCGACGGCGCAGATAACGCTCGAATTCGTTAGCGATCGCTTCGCCGATCTCTTCAGGTAAGTCGCTCGCGTCGGATTGCTCTTCGAGGGCTTCCACGTACTCAGTGATGTCTGGATCTTCGGCGGTCAGGTCGTTGACGCCGCGTTCCCAGGCTTTGGTCAGTTCAGGCAGATCGCCGAGGGCTAAGGATTCGTCCAGCACGTCCTCGACGCGCTGCAGCAGCGCCAATGTGGCTTTCGGATTCGGGGGAGCAGCCACATAATGCGGCACTGATGCCCACAACGAGATCGTCGTCAAGCCAGCCCGCACACAGGCTTCATTTAACACGCCGACGATGCCCGTGGGTCCTTCATAGTTAGACGGCGAAAAGCCGAGCGCCCGCGATAGCCCCGGATCATTGCTGGACGCAGATACCGGCAACGGGCGGGTGTGTGGCGCGTCAGTCAACATTGCGCCGAGCAAGATGACCATTTCGGGCTGAATGCTGCGCAGGGCCGAAACTACTTTTGCGGTGAAGCTACGCCAGCGCAGATTCGGTTCGGGACCAAAAAGCAACACGGCGTCGCGGTCAGGCAAATGACATATCGACACTGAAATCGTCGGCCAGACCAATTCCTTGCCTTCGAAAGCTAATTGCACTCGCGGGCGAGTGTCTTGAAAATCGAAATATTCCTCGGGATCCAATTCGAACAAGCAATCGGTGGCATATTGCTGGGTCAAATGTTCGATCACTTCGGTCGCGGCGTCGGCAGCGTCATTCCACCCTTCGAAGGCGGCGATGACCACCGGGTTACGCAGACCGCGCAGCCCGGCCAAGTTCGGCCCGCTCACGTCAGCTGATTCTCCGTTGATCATGCACTTCACCTTATTGAGTGCAATGCCGGAATACTGGGCGGTGCGCTGACAGCATAATCGCCGCTAGTGAACTGCCAATGGGCCTGCTAATGACGACGCGCAGCCGCTCAGCTTACGGGCGAGGTCTAAGCCGGCGGACGAAGCTGTCTAGTCTGGACCCCATGCCATCATTGCTCGACCAATTGCACGACCACGTCCTACTCGCTGATGGTGCGATGGGCACGATGCTGCAACGGCATAATTTGAGCCTGGCTGATTTTGAGGGTTACGACGGTTGCAATGAGGTGCTGAATCGCAGCCGCCCAGAAATCGTCGCTGAAATTCACCGCAGCTATCTAAGCGCCGGCAGCGATTTGATTACCACTAATACCTTCGGCGCAAATCTTGCTGCGCTGGGCGAATATGACATCCCTGATCAGATCGAAGAATTAGCTGGGGCCGGCGCACGTATCGCACGTGAAATTGCTGACGAATTCAGCACGCCACAGCGCCCCAGATTTGTGCTCGGTTCGGTCGGGCCGGGAACGAAACTGCCGACCCTTGGCCACATCGAATTCACTGCGATCCGCGACGGCTTCCAGCGTCAGATCGAAGCGATGATCGCCGGCGGCATCGACGCCGTCTTGCTGGAGACCTGCCAGGACCTCTTGCAGGCTAAGGCCGCCGTCATCGCCGCTAAACGGGCCCGCGCCAAGCTGGGGGTCGAGCTACCGATCTTCGTTTCGGTCACCGTCGAAGCCACCGGCTCGATGCTGCTGGGTTCCGAGATCGGCGCCGCGCTGACCAGTTTGGAGCCGCTTGGCATCGACATGATCGGCCTGAACTGCGCGACCGGACCGGATGAAATGAGCGAACATCTGCGCTATCTCGCGCAATCGACTCCGCTGCCGGTCTCCGTCATGCCGAACGCCGGCCTGCCGGTGTTGACCGCTGAAGGCGCGGTCTATTCGCTCACTCCAGAAGAACTAGTCGCGGCCTTGGGCGAATATCTAGACCGATTCGGATTGAACATGATCGGCGGCTGCTGCGGCACGAACCCCGAGCACATCGCTGCGCTGCGCGAGATGCTGGGGGAGTACAAGCCGCTCAAGGCCCGCAATCCCCAGCATCCAAATTCGGTGTCCTCGCTGTATGCGTCAACCCAGCTGAAGCAGGACACGTCCTATTTGGCGATTGGAGAGCGCACCAACGCCAATGGCTCCAAGGCTTTCCGCGAAGCCATGCTCGCCGGCGACTGGGATCAATGCGTCGACATCGCCAAGGATCAGTCCAAGCAAGGCGCGCACGTCCTAGATCTATGCGTCGACTACGTCGGACGAGACGGCACCGCAGACATGGCACAGGTCGCCAGCCGCTTCGCGACCGCGGTGACGCTGCCGATCATGATCGATTCCACCGAAGCGCCAGTCGTCGAGATCGGCTTGAACCATCTGGCTGGTCGCGCGATCGTCAACTCCGTCAACTATGAAGACGGCGACGGCCCAAATTCCCGCTTCCAAAAAGTAATGCCGATCATCGCCGAGCATGGCGCGGCCGTCGTCGCCTTGACGATTGACGAAGACGGACAGGCCCGCACCGCCGAATGGAAAGTACGGGTCGCCGAGCGGCTCATCGCGGATCTGACGACGAACTGGGGCATGGCTGAGGGTGACATCCTCGTCGACTGCCTGACCTTCCCGATTGGTACCGGACAAGACGAGACCCGCCGCGACGGCATCGAGACCATCGAAGCGATCCGCGAGCTCAAGAGCCGGCACCCCGAGGTCTTGACGACACTGGGCGTGTCGAATATCTCCTTCGGCCTCAGCCCGGCGGCTCGCGTCGTCTTGAACTCGGTATTCCTCGACGAGTGCGTCAAAGCCGGCTTGGATTCAGCGATCGTCTCGGTCGCCAGAATCATGCCGGTCGACCGTATTCCCGAAGAGCAATATCAAGTCGCGCTCGATTTGATCTACGACCGGCGCAGCGAAGATTACGATCCGCTAGCTCGGCTGCTGGAACTGTTCGCTGGGGTCTCTGCGTCATCGATGCGCGAGCGGCGCGAGGCCGAAATGGTCAGCCTGCCGCTTGCCGAGCGGCTGGCTCGGCGCATCGTCGACGGCAATGACAAGGGACTGGCTGACGATCTCGACGCGGCGATGCGCGAAAAGGATCCCCTCGACATCATCAATGACGACCTACTTGACGGCATGAAGACCGTCGGTGAACTGTTCGGTTCGGGCCAGATGCAGCTGCCCTTCGTGCTGCAATCAGCCGAGACGATGAAGAAGGCTGTCGCCTATCTGGAACCGCACATGGACTCCTCGGCTGCTGGTGCAGGCAAGGGCACCATGGTCATCGCGACGGTGTCGGGTGATGTGCACGACATCGGCAAGAATCTGGTCGACATCATCGTGTCCAATAACGGCTACACGGTGATCAATCTCGGCATCAAACAGCCAATCAGTGCGATCGCAGCGGCGGCTGAAGAACACAATGCAGACGTCGTCGGCATGTCCGGGCTGCTGGTCAAATCGACCCTGGTCATGAAGGACAATCTGCTGGAGCTCAATGCCCGCGGGCTCGCTGAGAAATATCCAGTCTTGCTCGGCGGAGCTGCGCTGACTAGGACATATGTCGACGAAGATTTAGCCGAGCTCTACGACGGCACAGTCCGTTACGCCAAGGACGCATTCGAAGGCCTTTCACTGCTAGAGACCATGATGGCGATGAAACGCGGCGAGCCGGGCGCGACATTGCCGCAGCGCCGGCATCGTCGCGTCAAGCAGGTCGAACAACCGACCGTCGAAGCTGACGAGCGACGTTCGGAGGTGACTCGTCCGGTTCCGGGTGGGGTTGACGTGCCGCAGCCGCCATTTTGGGGGACGAAAGTCGTCAAAGGCATTCAGCTGGCCGATATCACCGATTGGCTCGATGAGCGCGCAACATTGATGGGACGCTGGGGCTTACGCGGCACGCGCGAGGGCATGAGCTACGAGGAGCTCGCCGAGACTGAGGGCCGGCCGCGCATGCGTGCCTTGCTGAACGAAATCCAAGCCCGCGGCTGGGGCCAGTTCGCTGTCAGCTACGGCTACTTCCCGTGTTGGTCAGAAGGACAGTCGCTGGTCTTGGCCGACCCATCGGACCCGGAGCGTGAAGTCGCACGCTGGAACTATCCGCGCCAGGCCCGTGATCGACGATTATGCATCGCAGATTTCTTCCGCGATCGCGACGAAGCCGCGCAGTTTGGTCCTGACGTCATCGCCTTGCAATTGGTGACGATGGGCCAGCAGATCTCGCAGGCGACCGGCGAACTGTATGCGTCAAATGCCTATCGGGATTACTTGGAATTGCATGGCCTGTCGGTGCAACTGACCGAAGCGCTCGCCGAGTTTTGGCACCATCGCGTTCGTCAAGAGCTCGGCATCGCCGGCGACGAAGGCAGCATCGACGAGCAGGTAGCAAAGCAGGCCTATCGAGGTTCGCGCTATAGCTTCGGATACCCCGCCTGCCCAGACCTAGAAATGCGAGCACCGCTGGTCGAACTGCTCGAAGCCGAACGGATCGGGGTGCACCTCAGCGAGGAATTCCAGCTCGACCCAGAACAATCCACCGACGCGATCATCGTCCACCATCCGCAGGCGAAATATTTCAGCGCCTGATGGTTGCATCGCCGGCGATGGCTCACGATGGCCGCGTAAAGGACGCGGCATACGGTATTGGTTCGCACCGATCGGTCATGTCGGCGAGCGCGTCATCCCAGCGTTCGATGCAAGATGCCACAATTGAGACATCATGACTGAACAGATTTCGCCTGAGGCCACCATGCAAACAGACCTCACCGCTCAGCCTTCGTCGCCAGCCCAACCCATGCAGACACCACCGCTGCTGGCGGTGCTGTGGGATTTTGACGGCACCCTAGTCGACACTGAGCCGGCCTGGCAGCGCGCTGAGCATGAGTTCATGGCGAAGTATGGCGCCGTGTGGACCCATGAGGACGCTATCCAGCTGACCGGAGCGCCGTGGCGGCGAGTCGCAGGCGCGCTTCGCGAGGCAGCGCAGGCTCAAGGCAAGGTCGTTGAGCAATACGACTGGAGCATCTACCAAGAGCTATTCATGAGCGTCGTGGCACACACCAATGCTGGCGATGTGCCGTGGGCTCCTGGTTCGCAGCAGCTATTAGCACAGTGCGCCGCTGCTGGACTGAAGTTAGCGGTCGCTTCGTCCAGCCCGCCTGAACTGCTAAATGCGGTGCTCGATCGGGTCGACGTCAAAGTCGGTGCCATCGTCGACGGCCAATCGGTGACGAAGGGCAAACCTGATCCAGAAAGCTATTTCACCGCTGCGCAACGCATTGGTGTGCCAATCGAGCAGTGCATCGTCTTGGAAGATTCCAAGCCTGGTGTCGCCTCCGGACGAGCCAGCGGCGCGCCGGTAGTGGCTCTACAGACCACCACCAAGCATGATCCTGCACCCGGCATGGTAGTGCTCGACTCGCTGTCAGGGGTCCACGTCGCAGACTTGCAGCGTTGGCATGCCCAACTAAGCGCTGAATTGGCCGCGTCGCGAGGAGCTGCTGAGTGAGTGAGCAAGCAAGCTGGTCGGGAGTAGTGCACGGCAAACTGCAGGCTAATGAGCGCGTCACGCTGACCGACGCTAAAGGCCACCGCCATTCGCTGCTGTTGACGCCGGGCAAGATCTTCCACACAACCAAGGGCGCGCTATCACATGACGACATCATCGGCCAAGACGAAGGCATCATCGTCACCACCGTCCAAGGCCTGCAGTTCATGGTCTTTAGGCCGTTGCTGAGTCAATACATGGTTTCGATGCCGCGCGAAGCAGCGATCATCTATCCCAAGGACGCGGCGCAGATCGTCATGTGGGCCGACATTTTCCCCGGCGCCCGGGTCTTGGAGGCTGGCGTCGGTTCGGGATCTTTGTCGCTGGTCTTGTTGCGCGCGATCGGCCCTGGCGGTTCTTTGCACTCCTATGAGCGACGCGAGCAGTTCGCCACCGTCGCGCGGCGCAATGTCGCCGAATTCATGGGCCAGGTGCCGCAGAACTGGACGATCACCGTCGGTGATCTTGCCGAAGACATCGTCGACGAACCTGTCGACCGCGTCATCTTGGACATGCTGGCGCCCTGGGAATGCATTGACGCAGTCAGCCGCGTCCTGGTGCCTGGCGGATTGCTGTGTTGCTATGTCGCGACGACGACGCAGATGGGCCGCGTCATGGACGAGTTGCGCGCCCACGGCGGTTTTCTGGAGCCGACCGCGACCGAGACGACGACCCGCGAATGGCACGCCGAAGGCCTGGCGATCCGTCCTGGACATGGCACCAGCGCACATACCGGTTTTCTGGTCATCACCCGACGACTGGCCCCCGGCGTCACCGCGCCGATGCGCAAGCGTCGTCCCGCACCGGGCGCCTATGGACCGGACTATCAGGGTCCGATCCCGCGCAATGTGACTGCTGAGCACCTTGCCGCTAACCGTGCCCGCGCGCAAGCTGGCATCGAATCCGGTGGCATCGAAGATTCAGGACGCAATCTGCTGCGCGAAACTCGCAAGTGGGATACCCACGGCCACACCGAAGCTGAAGGACAGTGAGCATGGCTCCGCAACCCGATTTCGCTGAGATCAGCCCGACCGTCGTCATCGGCGCTGGGCTCATCGGCGCGTCCGTAGGTTGCGCATTGACTAGGCGAAATGTCGATGTGCAGGTCATCGACATCAACAATTCGCACGCTGTGGTCGCATCTGGTCGCGGCGCTGGCAGCGTCGACCAAGTCGCAACCGACGAAGAGGTAAAACTCGTCGTCGTCGCGGTGCCGCCGGCGTCGATCGCTGCTGTCGTCGCCAAAGCACTCGCGCGTTATCCGAATGCGGCGATCACCGACGTCGGCTCGGTCAAGAGCCACATCCTAGCGCAGTTGACCGAAACCCCCGGCGTTGAACGCTACGTGGGCTCCCATCCGATGGCTGGATCAGCGCTGAGCGGTCCGCTGACGGCCGCCTCGGAGCTCTTTGATGACCGAATTTGGGTCGTCACGCCAAGTGAGTTCAGCGTCGGCTGGGCTACTGATCGGGTCAAGACGATGGTCCGCTCAACACGTGCGCGGATGCTGATCCGCAGTGCCGAAGACCACGATCGTGCGGTCGCTGAGGTCAGTCATCTGCCACAGCTGATGAGTTCGTTGACGGCAGCCCGCCTCGCGCAGGTGCCCGGCGAAGATCTGCAGTTGGCGGGTCAAGGTGTGCGCGACATGACGCGGATCGCCGGCAGCGAGCCTGAACTTTGGCGACAGATCGTGGCCGGCAATCGTGAACAGGTGCGGACGCAACTGATCGCTGTGCGCGACGATCTAGATGCGCTGATCAGCAATCTTGATGAACCGACGAGCGTCAGCAGCCTGGTCGAGCGGGGTCGACGTGGAGCGAGCGCGTTGCCAGGTCGAGCCGGCAAGGATCCCGAGCAGTTCGTCGCAGTGTCGGTGTTGATTCCCGACGCACCGGGCGCGATGGGCAAGCTGTTTGCTGACATCAGCGAGATTGACGTCAACGTCGAAGACATTTCGATCGAGCACGATCCGACGCAGCCGACCGGCGCGTTGGTCATGCAGGTGCGTCCTGAGCAAGTTGACGCATTGCGTGCGCTGCTGCGAGAGAGGGGATGGGCAAATGGCCGAGACTGAACAGCGACTAGTGATCGCAATTGACGGACCCAGTGGCGCTGGGAAGTCATCGACTTCGCGTGGGGTGGCTGACCAGCTCGACCTGCACTATCTGGACACCGGCTCGATGTATCGCGCGTTCACTTGGCAGGCCCTAAACGACGGCGTCGACGCCGATGATCAAGCCGCGATCGCTGACCTGATTGAGCGCCTCGACATGGACGTCTACACCGATCCTCTCGATTTCGCGATCTTCTTGGACGGTCAAGACGTCACCAGTCAGCTACACACGACGCAGATTTCGGGTGCAGTATCGGGCTACGCGAAATTGCCTGCGGTGCGGACATTTTTGACCGATCAAATGCGGCAGATCATTGAGGCTCGTGGCCGCATCGTCGTCGAAGGTCGTGATATCACTACCGTCGTCGCGCCGGATGCTGAAGTGCGAGTCCTGCTGGTCGCTGATGCCGAGCGACGCATCGCCCGGCGCGCCGCCGAGCTGGGTGACGCCGGAACTGAGCTGGTCACCCAGCAGGTCATCGGACGCGACGCCGCAGACGCTAAGGTCAGTGAATTCTTGGCTCCCGCCGAGAGGGTCGTCGTCATTGATTCCACCGAACTGAGCCTGGACGAGGTCATCGATGAAGTCATTGACCTGGTGCCAGCGGAGCTATTGGATTTTGACGAAGACGATTTTGAGCCGCTGGTTGAATTCATCGACCAAGGGGTAGTGGCTCAAGACTTTTCGGTCGAAGCTTTCGCTGACGATTACGAGCTGCGGCCAGTCGTCGCGGTGGTCGGACGCCCGAATGTCGGCAAGTCGACGCTGGCCAACCGCATTCTGGGTCGCCGCGAGGCGGTCGTCCAAGATGTGCCCGGCGTCACGCGCGACCGGGTGAGCTATGACGCCGAATGGGCTGGCCGAGAATTCGTGCTGGTCGATACCGGCGGTTGGGCGTCAAATGCGAAGGGCATGGCCGCCCAGATCGCTGAGCAGGCCGAGATCGCGATTTCGCTGGCTGATGCCGTCATCTTCGTCGTCGATTCGACCGTCGGCATCATGGACGAAGACGAAGCCGTCGTGAAAGTCTTGCGGCGCTCTAAGAAGCCAGTCGTGCTGGCTGCGAACAAGGTCGACGGCGCTGAAGCTGAGGCGGAAGCAGCTGCGATGTGGAATCTTGGGCTGGGGGAGCCATACGCGATCAGCGCGCTGCATGGCCGCGGCTCGGGTGATCTGCTGGACGCGGTCATCGCGGCGCTGCCGGAGGAAGGCTCGGTGCCGCCTCACGAGATCGGTGGTCCGCGACGGGTAGCGATCGTCGGCAAACCTAATGTGGGCAAGTCTTCGTTGCTGAATCAACTTTCTGGACAGAACCGCTCGGTGGTCTCGGACGTCTCCGGCACTACGGTCGATCCCGTCGATGAGGTCGTCGACATCGCCGGTCAGGAATATCGGCTGATCGACACCGCTGGCATTCGACGCCGGGTCAAAGAGGCGTCTGGTTCGGAATACTACGCGTGGCTGCGTACCCAGTCGGCGATCGAACGCGCCGAGTGCTGCGTAGTCGTCATTGACGCGTCCGAGCAGATCAGCGAGCAGGATTTGAAGCTGCTGGACGGGGTCGAAGAAGCCGGCCGAGCCATGGTCATCGCCTACAACAAATGGGATCTGCTGGACGAAGAGCGCCGCTACTATCTGACCCGCGAGATCGAACGCGATCTGCATGCCTGGAGCTGGGCGCCGAGTGTCAACATTTCCGCGCTGACTGGACGAAATGTCGAGAAGATCGCTAAAGCAATCGAGGCTGCGCTGGACGGCTGGGGCACCCGGATCAGCACCGGCCAGCTGAATTCCTTCCTTGGCCGCACGGTGGCAGCACACCCGCATCCGGTGCGCGGTGGCAAACAGCCGCGGATCTTGTTTGGCACGCAGGCCGCCACCGAACCCCCGACTTTCATCTTGTTCACCACCGGCGATTTGGACGCGCAATATGTGCGCTTCGTCGAACGTCGGCTGCGCGAAGAATTCGGTTTCGAAGGTTCGCCGGTGCGTGTCCAAGTGCGTGCTCGTGCCAAACGCAAGGATCGTTGAGCCACGCCGGGCACGCGGATTTTCGACGATAGGACGCAGATCGGGTAACGTATCCCAACGGGTCTAAAACGCCCGACGGGCTGTGGCGCAGCTTGGTAGCGCACTTGACTGGGGGTCAAGGGGTCGCAGGTTCAAATCCTGTCAGCCCGACGTCTGCTAGACATAGGAGTCAAGCGAAATGGCTATCTGCCAGGCCTAGCGTCACTCCACGGGATGAATTTCATCACTAAACCGGTGGGTCAAGCCCACGCTGCCGTGGCCCAGCAGCTCAGGGCGCTAGCGTGGCAGCGTGTCAACCGTCCAAAGCCAGGCAGCCGCGTCAAGCCAAGAAAGCTATCCAAGACGCTGGTGGGCTCTGGTGGCTCTCAGTTTGGCCTTGTTCATGGCGAGCTTGGACAACACGATCTTGACCATCGCGCTGCCGACGCTAGCCCGCGAACTTGGCGCCTCAATGGATCTTTTGCAGTGGACCGTGGACTCCTACATGGTCACCTTCGCAGGTCTGCTGCTGGTCGCTGGGGCATTGGTCGACGGCTGGGGCATGCGCCGAACTTTCTTAGTCGGCACAGTCGCGTTCACGATCTTCTCCCTGGCTGCCGGACTGTCGCCCAATGTGCACATGCTGATCATCGCTCGCTGCTTGATGGGTCTGGGCGCCGCGCTGCTGACACCCTCAACGCTGGCTTTCGTCTCCACATTGTTCAGCGACGCCAAAGAACGGTCCATCGCATTCGCCGTCTGGTCGGGCGCCAACGCGGCCGGATCGGCAGCCGGCCCGCTGCTGTCGGGCATTCTGCTGGAGCATTTCAGCTGGGGATCGGTCTTCTTGATCAATGTGCCGATCGGCGCGCTCGTGCTCCCGATCGCGCTATTAGTGCTGCCCAAGGTCACGCCTCAACGAGGCTCAGGCGGCATCGATTACATCGGCGCGCTGCTGTCCACGTCGTCGCTTGCACTGATCTGCTGGACATTCATCTCCGCCCCAGGGCTTGGACTGACCAACCCGCTGATCTTGCTCGGAGCTGGCGGCGGCGTCGCTTTGCTCGTCGCTTTCCTGGCCTGGGAACGTAAATTCCCCAACCCGATCCTCGACTTGGAGCTATTCAAGAATCGCCGCTTTGCAGTCGCCGTCGGCGTGGCAGGGCTAGTGACTGGCGCAGGCGGTGGCGCGCTATTTGTGTTGACCCAATATCTGCAATTCAGCCTCGAATATGGACCGCTAGCCTCAGGCATTCGGATCTTGCCGGTCGCCGCGATGCTCGGCCTCGGCGCGGTCCTGGCGCCGACGATGATCAAACGCATCGCGATCAAGAGAACTGTGCTAGTCGGGCTGGCCTGCGTAGTCATTGGCCTGGTTTGGATTGGCATGGCCCAAGTCGACACGACCTATCCGATGGTCTTGCCGGGTGCGATGTTCTTCGGATTCGGATCTGGCCTGCTCATCCCTGCGGCGACGCAAGCGGTGATGGATTCCCTGCCGCAGTCGTCGTCTGGAGTCGGTTCCGCGACGAACTCCGCGATGATGCAGATGGGCAGCGCATTAGGTGTCGCAGTGGCCGGCGCGCTGCTGGCGGCACGCTATCGTCGCGCGCTGATGTCGGCTGATTTCTATGCCGAACTAGGTCAGTGGCGACAAAAAGCTTTGGATTCGATCGCAGGCGCCATCGAAGCAGCCCAACGACTGGGCGGCGAGCTCGCGCAGCGACTATTGGACGTCGCACACTACGGTTTCATCGACGGCATGCGGTGGGCATTGCTCGCTGGCGCGTTTTCAGTGTTCGCAGCTGGCGTGGCCGTCGCTTTCGGATACCCTGACGACCGCCGTGACCAGCGACGCGCGGCTCAAACCACAACGACAAAATCACCAAACGAACGACGCGACGACTAGCCAAGGACCAGCCACATCGGCTGAGAATCTTTGTGCTCTCGCGACCGCATCATTGCTTCGTGGGTGAAACTGGAACTATGGCTGAAACATTGCAGGTATTCGTCGCCACCCCGCTGACCCCCGAGCTATGCAATCTGATTGTCCAGCTGGAGCCGCGCATTGAGCTGGTCGTCGATCAAGAACTGATTCCGCAGGCTCGCTATGTCGGCGATCATGACGGGGACCCATCCTTCCAGCGCACCCCCGATCAGCAGCGTCGCTTTGAAGAACTGTGCGATCAAGCAGACGCCCTCTACGGCATCCCGGACAATGATCCCAAGCAGCTAGCGCGTACTATTCGAGCCAATCCAAAATTGCGTTGGGTGCAGACGATGATGGCTGGCGGGGGAGCTTTCGTCCGTCGTGCTGAGCTGACTGACGAGGAACTAGCCCGAGTGAAGTTCACCACCTCGGCCGGCGTGCACGCCAAGACCTTGGCTGAGTTCGCCGCCTTCGGTGTTTTTGCCGGTGCGAAGGATCTGCCTAAGCTGCAACGTCTACAAAGCCAGCACGAGTGGGCGCAGCGCTGGCCGATGCGTCAAATCTTCCAAATGACGGTCTTGATCGTCGGCATGGGCCACATCGGCCGCGAGACTGCCAAGACGTTCGCTGCACTGGGGGCGCGGGTCATCGGCGTCAATCGGACCGTCCGCGAGGAGGAAGGCGTCGAGCAGGTCTATCCGGTCGAACAGCTCGCAGAGCTGGCTAGCCAGGCGGACGCTATCGTGGCGACCTTGCCGTCGACTAGTGAAACCCGCGGCATGCTGGACAGCGAATTTTGGGGCAAGGTTAAGCCGGGCGCGATCTTCGTCAACGTCGGACGTGGTTCGACGGTCGACGAGCCAGCCATGATCGAAGCGCTCCAGGACGGTCGGCTTTCGTTTGCAGCGCTGGACGTCTTCGCCAAGGAACCGTTGGCTAAAGACAGCCCGCTTTGGGAATTGCCGAATGTAGTCATCGCACCACATACCGCTGCGCTGAATCACGAAGAAGACGCGCTGATCGCTCGACTATTCGCCGAAAATGCTCGACGGCTATTGGACGGCGAAGAGCTGCTAAACCGAGTAAACACGGAATCTTTCTACTGATCGGTTCTTGCCGGCTAAACGGCTGTCACGACGGTTCTGCACACGTGCGGCCGCGTGAAGATCGTCAGTTCAGCTTTGACGCGCTATGGTTAGCGCAGAACTTGCGTTCAACGTGCCCGGGGTCGGTGTAATTCCGAACCGGCGGTATAGCCCGCGAACCAGATCACGAGCGATCGTGGCTGGCCGAACCGGTGAAATTCCGGTGCCGACGGTCAAAGTCCGGATGGGAGGTGCACGAAGTCGTCATGCGCTGACGATGTTTGTGCTGGTCGCGTCGCGAATCACCGACCGATCAGTGCACAAACGATCTCCAGAGCTGAATGCTCGGTCAGTCAGCCAGCGACCGACATCTTCCCATCTCCTCGGCTAATTGAGTGCCTGGACCGAGGAGCATCAAGACTCATGGCAAGCCGCCCACGTCACGCAGACGTCGCCAAGACGTCGCCATGGCTGCGTATCGGCGCACCGCTGGCAACTGGGGTAGTGCTCTTCCTGGTCTGGATCATCGCGACGGCGACCTCTGCTGTGCCGCCAGAAGTCTTACCGCCGCCGGCCAAAGTAGCCGAGAAGTTCGCTGCGTTGGCTAACTCGGGCCAACTCGGACAAGCCACGTTAGTGACTGCTTGGGAAGCCGTGCTCGGCTGCTTGCTCGGCGCTGCTGTGGGCCTACCGCTGGGCATCGCGATCGCGACCTGGCCGCTGATATCCGCTGCGGTAGCGCCCTACCTGGCCTCGTCCCAAGCCATCCCGGCGATCGCCATCGCACCGCTGCTGGTGATCTGGGTCGGTTATGGCTTGCTGCCAGTGGTCTTGTTGTGCGGGCTCTTGGTCTTCTTCCCAGTGACCTTGGCCACCGCATTAGGACTACGGCAAGTCGACTCCGAAGTCCTCGACGCAGCACGCATGGACGGCGCGCACGGTGGGTCCTTACTGCGGTGGATTTCCTGGCCGCTGGCGCTGCCTACTGTACTGACCGGCTTGCGCAATGGCTTCACCTTGTCGATCACCGGCGCGGTCGTCGGCGAATTCGTGATGGGCGGCCACGGCCTTGGCTTGCTGCTTTCGACCCAATCTGCGCGCGCCGACGCCGCTGGGCTGTTCGCGAGCCTGTTGACGCTCAGCGCACTAGCCATCATTTGCTATCTCACGTTGTTGTCAATTGAAAGGAAGCTGGCGCAATGACGACCAAGATCACTCGTAGGGCTGCTCTATTTGGAGGCGCTGCAGCGACGCTCGCCGCCATGACAGGCTGCAGCAATTCCAACACCGAACCCGAAACGCCGAAGCCCACCGCGACGATGGTCGCGATGACATTTGGCCTGACCTTCATCCCGAATGTGCAATTCGCACCGGCATATGTGGCCGTCGATGAGGGCCTGTTTCATCGGGAAAATCTGAGCATCACGCTACGCCACCACGGCCAGTCGGAAAGTCTCTTCGGCGCGCTGCAAGCTGGCACTGAGCAAATCGTCTTCGCTGGTGGCAGCGAGGTCATGGCGGCTCGTGACGAAGACCTCGACGTCATGAGCTTCGCCACCATGTACCAGAAATATCCGGTGAGCCTCATCGTGCCCGACGATTCACCGATCAAGTCGCCTGCTGACCTCAAAGGACGCAGCGTCGGCATTCCAGGACCCTTCGGGGAGAACTATCTGGCGCTGCTTGCCATGCTCAAGCAAGCAAATCTGCCCATGGATCAAGTGGACGTTCAACACATTGGCTACACCCAGCTCGCCGCGATGCAGTCCAAGCGCGTCGACTCGGTGATCGGATTCACCAACAACGACGCAGTCCAGATGAAGCGTGCCGGGCTCGCCATCAGGGAAATTCAACTGCCCGATGACGCGCCTCTGGTCGGCGCTGGACTGATCTGCAAGACCAATATGGTCACTGAGTACACCGATGCGCTGGTGCGCTTCACTAAGTGCATGGCCGAAGCGATCGACATCTGCCGCAATGATCCAGACGTAGCGATCCGGGCGACCAAGAAGCACGTCCCAGGCATGACCAGCCAAGAAGACGAAGATGCCGCCCGTGCGGTGCTGGCCGCGACGCTGCCGCTATATGGCGAGAAAGTCGGCGCACAAGATTTCAGTCGCTGGCAAGCGATGAGTGGATTCTTAGCCGAAACCGGCATCACGAAGAGGAAGATTTCAGCTGAGCAGGCCTGCGCTGAGCAGATCTCCAAGAAGCTGTGAGCCATGCCCTAACCTAGTTAGGGCCACCGACCAAGTTAGTTAATCTCGATCACCAAAGAAGGCAATGCCTGAATTCGTCCAGACCCAATCCGTGCAACTGTTTGACGCCCCGAATCCGCTGCGGATGGCCGGCGGCCAGCTGCTGGACGAAGTCGTCGTCGCCTACGAGACCTACGGTCAACTGTCCGCGGCCGGTGATAATGCGATCTTCGTCTGTCACGCGTTGACCGGAGACGCGCATGCTGCTGGCTTCCACGCGGGCGCTAAGCGGCCTGGATGGTGGGATGTGCTGATCGGACCAGGCAAGCCGATCGACACGGACCGCTGGTACGTGGTGTGCGCTAATTTGCTCGGCGGCTGCCGCGGAACGACCGGCCCAGCTAGCGTCAATCCAGCTACCAGCAAGGTCTGGGGCCTAGATTTTCCGCTGCTCGACATGGACGACTTCGTCACCGTGCACCGAGCGTTGTTGGCCAAGCTTGGCGTCAGCCATCTGCATGCGGTCGTCGGCGGATCTCTAGGCGGCATGCAGACACTCCAGTGGGCGCTGCGTCATCCCGAAGACATGGATCGGGCAGTTATCATCGCCGCGTCTAGCCGGTTGACGGCACAAAATATTGCCTTTTCTGCGGTAGCGCGGGCGTCCATCATGCGAGACGAACATTTCCATGACGGACGCTTCGCCGATTTTGACGAAAATCCTGACGTCGGGATGGCAATTGCGCGAATGATGGCGCACATCACCTACACCTCCGAGATCGGTTTCCAATCGAAATTCGGACGAAAACCACAATTCGAGCAAGCTCGCCCAGGATTCGGCGTCGACTTCGCAGTAGAAAGCTATTTGCAACACCAAGGTGCGGCATTTTTAGACCGCTTCAATGCGCTCAGCTATCTATATTTGTCGCGCGTCATGGACTATTTCGATCCATTCGCGCGTCCCGATGCGACCGACCGATTGCGCGCTAACCCGGTCAATTTCTTAGTGACTAGCTTCGACTCGGACTGGCGCTTCGGCACTGAGCATTCACTGCGTATCACCCGTGAATTGTTGCGCGCGAAGTTGCCGGTCACCTTCCGCGAAATCTCATCGGCGTGGGGACATGATTCATTCCTGTTAGACATTCCCGAATATTTGCGTACCGTGCAGACATTCATTGACGCCCGACCGGCATTCAAATTGACCAATTGGGGGACGAAATGAACCCAGCTATCAAATTGCCGCCGGTGCGAAATGATCTGCGGTTGATTGGACAAAACATTCCGCACAATTCGCGGGTGCTAGACGTCGGCTGCGGCAACGGACAAATGCTGGAATGGCTTTTCCAAACCAAGAATTGTTCTGGCGCGGGCGTCGAACGCGACGACGTAGAAGTTCTACAGGCAATGCAGCGCGGCATTCCCGTCCTCGACATGGACATTGACGCAGAACTAGGCCAGCTCGAAGCCGACTCATTTGACGTGGTCGTGTTGAGCCGCACCCTGCAGGCGGTACTGCGACCAGATCTGACGTTATCGGCGCTTCGCCAATTGGCGCCGACGATCATCTTGACGATGCCGAATTTCGGCTACTACCAAAACCGTTGGCGCTTGCTGAGCGGACATATGCCGCGTTCCAAGGACCTGCCATACACCTGGTATGAGACGCCGAACCTGCACCATACGACGATGGTCGACCTGGAACCACTGTTTGAGAAGGTCAATTTGCGCGTCACTAAACGCATCCCATTGAGCGAGCAGGGCCGCCGGTTGCGGGCTGGAAATATTTGGCCCAACCTACGCGCCGGTGCCGTTCTCTACGTCCTGCAGCGCTCCTGACAGTCGATCGATCGCGCCTACCAACCCGAATTCGTCAGCGATATTCTGCAGCTCGTCTTGGTTGGGCACGCGATCAGCCAGCCGCGCAGCAGCTACATCGAGGCCGGCGAACTGGCGGGTCAACACCACTTTGCGAGCACGTTCTAGATAATCCGCTGCACCCAGCAATTTATGTCGCAGGCCGGTGGCTAGCGCGGAGCTCTCGTCCTGCGCAGCGGCGAGGATGCCGTCCAGATCGCCATATCTGGCCAGCAGGCTCGCCGCGGTCTTCTCGCCAACCCCAGCGACTCCAGGCAAGCCATCGGAAGCGTCTCCGCGTAACGTCGCGAAATCCGCATACTGCGCACCAATGATCCCGTATTTCGACGCTAGCCAGGCGTCATCGACGAGTTCAAGTCTTGCCACGCCACGGGCGACATAGGCTACGCCGGTCTGCTCGTCGACTAGCTGAAATAGATCTCGGTCGCCAGTCACCACGACGCTGGATACACCAGCTGCGCTATTTCGCCTGGCCAGGGTTCCGATGACGTCGTCAGCCTCCGCGTCGGCTGCACCGGCGAGGCATAACCCTAGCGCTGCCAAAGTCTGACGAATCAGCGGCACTTGGGCTGCTAGATCGTCTTCCACGGTCTCGACGGCTTCGCCATCGGAGGTAATCTCAGCGACTCGATGCGCCTTATAGCTGGGCACTAGTTCGACCCGCCATGCAGGTCGCCAATCATCGTCCCAGGCGCACACCAGATGCGTCGGGCGATACTTTTCGATCAGTCTGGTCAACATGTCCAGCAGGCCATGCGCAGCATTGATCGGCTGCCCAGTCGGGCTCCGCAAAGACGTGGGCACCCCAAAATAGGCCCGGAAATACAGCGACGCAGTGTCGACCAGCAGCCAGCTTTCAGCCATGACCACTACATTGCCGCAAAGCCGTCTGGTCCGGCTGGTAGCTTGGGGCGCGTGCCGAGCACAGCTATCGCCGTCCAAAAGCCCCGAGTCAGGGGCAGCATTTGGCGTCGTCTGCTGTGGGCGATGCTGTCTGGATTAGCGCTCGGCTGTGCGTTCACCCCGATCGATTGGTGGCCACTGGCATTCCTCGGTGTCGCGGGTCTTGCCTTGTCAGTTCGAGGATTAACGACGCGCCAAGCCATGGCAGTGGGATATGCATTCGCGTTGGTGCTGTTCACAGTCACGGTCTCCTACACCTACGTCTTGGGGTGGTGGGTGGCCGCGTTGATGGTCGGCGTCATCAGCCTCTATGGACTGCTATTGGGTGCCGCACAATCGGCCGTGCAATGCCTGCCATGTTGGCCGCTTTGGATCGCCTGCACTTGGACGTTGACCGAGGCCTGCTGGTCACGTTTTCCGGTCGGCGGTTTCGGTTGGACACGATTAGCCTTCAGCACCGCTGACCAACCGCTAGGCCAATATCTGCCGTTTTTCGGGGCAGCCGGTGTTGGCTGGCTCGTCGCGTTGATCGGTGCATCATTGGCTTGGCTCGCCGTGCAAATCGTTGAGCAGCGCCGTAACTCCAGACTCGGGATTTGGACTACGAGCGTCGCGATCGTGCTGGTGATGTTGGTTGGGCTGGTGCTGAGCTATCAGCGCCCTGACCCTGGTGGTCAGCAGGTCAATATCGGCGTAGTCCAGGGCAATGTGGACGGCACCGCTGGCCCGCGTGCGATGGGCTATGCGCGTTCGGTCGTCAACAATCATTTAAGCGAGACAGTGAATCTCGTTGCCGCCGCTCAAAGTGGGCAGGTCGCCCAGCCAGATTTCATCGTCTGGCCTGAAAATGCCACCGATTTCGACCCCACCAAGGATGTCGCGACCGCACAAGCTGTCCGGACCGCGCTCGATCTAGCGGGTGTGCCGATCTTCGTTGGGGCGATCATGCAAGGGCCGGGAGCTGATGAGCGTCAAACCACTGGGCTGTGGTTTAGCGTCGAGGGTGAAATTGAAGCCCGCTATGACAAGCGCAATGCGGTGCCCTTCGGCGAATACACGCCAATGCGAAAACTCGTCTTCACGCTGGTTCCGTTGGCGCGCAATGTCGGCAGGCAGACCGTCCCAGGCACCGAGCCAGGCATCTTGGCAGTCAGCTATGCCGGCAACCCGCTGCGAGTGGGCGACATCATCTGTTATGAACTTGCCTTCGACAAGACCATCTATGAAACAGCCGGCTGGCGGCAGCCAAATCCGCCGGAGGTCGTGGTCGTACAGTCCAATAACGCCAGCTATCAAGGCACGGTGCAGCCTGCCCAGCAAATGACGATCACCCGAGTGCGCGCGATGGAGATGGGCCGCGAGATCGTCGTGGCCACCACCAATGGTGTATCGGGATTGATTGACGCGAAGGGCCAACTGCTGTCGGTGAGCGATTCGCAGACGGCGACGTCCACCACCTTCACCGTGCCGCGCCGCCAGCACGTCAGCTTGGCAGTGCAGCTGGCACCATGGTTGGAGATCAGCTTCAGCGCGGCAGGTGCAGCTGCTTGGCTCGTTGCATGGCGTCAGCTTCGAGGTGCTCGGCGCACGCGGGCCGAACTGACACCCGACAGCCAAGTCAATGCGTGAATTGGGCGTGGGCGCTAGCCTTGAGCCTATGAATGAGCAGGCCATGGACCGCAGCCCAATTGAGCGCGTGCTGGTCATTATTCCGACCTACAACGAGGCCGAAAACATCCGTGGCATCGTCGCCCGCTTGCGACGCAGCGTGCCTACTGCGCACGTGTTGATCGCTGACGACAACTCGCCCGACGGCACCGGAGAAATCGCTGACGAACTCGCCGCGGCAGACAGCAACATTCAGGTGCTGCACCGGCCGGGCAAGCAGGGCTTGGCGGCTGCCTATTTGGCTGGCTTCCAATGGGGCTTGGACCACGGCTACGACGCCTTGGTCGAGATGGATGCTGACGGCTCACACCGTCCTGAGCTGCTGCCAAATATCTTGCGCAAGCTGCAAGAGGCCGACATGGTCAAAGGCTCTCGGTGGGTCACGGGTGGCCGTACCGACCAGGAATGGTATCGCGAGCTGCTGAGCCGCGGCGCCAACATTTGGATCCAGGTCATGATGGACATGCCGGTACGCGACTCGACCGGCGGCTACAACGCGTTCCGTGCCTCGATCCTGCGCAAGATCGGACTCCACAATGTCGAGTCCAAGGGCTACACCTTCCAAGTCGACATGACTCGGCGCGTCATCGCGGCCGACGGCAAGGTCGCTGAGGTGCCCATTTACTTCCCAGATCGCACCGCGGGAACTTCGAAGATGAGCGGCAATATCATCGTCGAAGCATTGGCCCGCACGGCCGGCTGGGGCGCTGAAATCCGGTGGAACCAACTCAAACGAGTGCCAGGTTGGGTATCAGCGAAGGTTCAAGGTGAACCCACTGAAAATATTCGTCATATTCAACAGGAGGAATCGACGATGCAAGAACCCAACGATCTGGTCAACACTGATCTGCTCGGTGGCACCTGCGCTTGTGGCAAGCGCCCGGCTAGCGAATGCGGCTGCGGCGGCCAGGGACATGGCGCAGGTGGCTGCGGCTGCGGCGGTCATGGCCACGGACATGGCCATGGTAACGGTGCTGGTGGTTGCGGCTGCGGCGGGCACGGTCACGCTGCTCCCGAAGTGGCTCCGGCTGCTGAAGGTGGCTGCGGTTGCGGCCACAAGCACTGAGCTTCGGCTATTAAGCAATGACGGTGGGTTCCCGCTGGAGCCCACCGTCAACATTTTTCAAGAGTTAGCGCTAGCAGCCAGCCGATCGTTAGGGGAGTCGAACTGACCGGCACCGCGTGCCCGTCAGTAGTGCGTCTCGTTGCGAATGACCTCTAGCCGCTCGGCGAGTAGATCTTCTAGCTCAGGGATGGTGCGTCGTTCAAGCAACATGTCCCAATGAGTGCGCGCCGGCTTTTCGTCCTTCGCTGCTGGCTCAGTGCCATCAGTGCGCCGCGCCAAGGTGCCGCAGCGCGGGCACTCCCATTCGGCCGGTAAGTCAGCCTCGACGGAGAATGGGATCTCGAAATCGTGGCCATTCTCGCAACGAAAACCCAATACTTGACGAGACGCGAACTCGATGCCGTCCTCGTCTTCAAAGCTCTTAGCGCCCAGGCCGACGCCGCGCAGTGCTCGATCTGCCATGTGTCCTCCCGCCCTCGTCTTGCATAGAGCTTGCCTACAGCTATATCCATCAACACTAGGACAGCTGGATTTGTTCCGCGGGGAAGTCCACAGCTCAGCTGCTACAGGGTGATCTGAAAGTTATGCCGCCACCACTGCAGTCACAGCTTCAGGCATCGCCGTACCAACAGCCGATCTGTTGACTTACCTGCTTGAGCGTCGCAATGTGGTCAGTCATGATGCCATCGACGCCGTCCCAAATCAGCTGACGCATCAGGTCTGCGTCATTTACTGTCCAGATTTGGACGCGGACGTCAGCGGCATGCGCGGCCTGCAGCAGATGCCTGCTCAAGACTGGCACTGGGACGCCGAGCAGGGGAGTGCGGACCGGGATTTGCAAGGCGGCACCAGGCAGCCTCAACAGCCTTGGCCAATAGCTGCCCAGTTTCGCAGCGATGACCTCGGGAATCGAATATGAGGTTGCAATAGGGCGATCAATTTTGCGGCGGAAAGCGCTCAGTCGTCGAAGGCTGAAGGATCCGACGCAGAGCCGCTCATAGCACCCAGTGGCTTTAATCAATGCCACCAGTGGGTCGATAGCATTTTCTTCTTTCAGATCGACATTGAAGAAATGGTCCGGAAACTCGTCTAATAGATCAGCCAATGTCGGGATAGGTTCGTGGTCAGCAACCAAAATTTGCTGAATCTCAGCGTATTTCTTGTGCCTGATTAAACCATGCCCATTTGATACGCGATCTAGGAAACGATCATGAAATGCTACGAGGACACCGTCCCTGGTGGCATGTAAATCTGTTTCTAAATATCGATATCCCAATTTTGCAGCTTGCCGGAATGCGTGCAAGGTATTTTCTTTGCCGCGGTCGGCGTCGCTAATGAAGCCGCCGCGGTGCGCGAAGCAAGCAAAGGGTGTAGCAAAATATGGGAACTGGCTAGCTTTCAGATTGCGCCGGCTACGCGGGGACACGAATGTCACTTTATTTCGGCAGTCGATGAACTCACTCGTGGAAGACTTCGACGTGCGCTCCGAGCCGGTTCAGACGCATCGGCAGGTCCTCGTAGCCGCGGTTAATGACGTAGACGTCGCGCAATGTCGAGGTGCCACGAGCAGCGAGCATCGCAAGCAGCAGGCAGACCGCGGGACGTAGGGCTGGCGGGGAAACCATGTCGCGGGAACGCCAGCGCGTCGGGCCATTGACGATCAACCGATGTGGATCTAGCAGTTGCACATTTGCGCCGAGCTTGTTGAGCTCCAGCAGGTGGATAGCGCGGTTCTCGTAGACCCAGTCGTGAATCATGGTCTGGCCTTGAGCTTCGGCAGCGATGACGGCGAAGAATGGCAAATTGTCGATATTCAAGCCCGGGAATGGCAGTGGATGAATTTTATCTGGCGCGTGCTGCAAAGTTGACGGACAAATAGTGATATCGACCAACCGCGTCATGCCATTTCGGGAGGCATATTCGGCGCTGACGGAGAACTCTTGGCCCATTTCCGCCAATATCGCGAGCTCGATTTCCAAGAATTCAATGGGCGCACGGGTAATCGTGATCTCAGATTTCGTGACGACCCCCGCGGTGATGAGGCTCATCGCTTCGATTGGGTCTTCAGAGATGTCATAGCTGACTTCTTTATCGATGCTATCGACGCCAGTGATCCGCAGCGTAGTAGTGCCGATGCCGTCAATTTCGACGCCCAATTCGGTCAAGAAGAAACACAGATCTTGAACCATGTAATTGGGGCTGGCATTACGAATGATGGTCACACCCGGGGTCATTGCGGCGGCGAGCAGGGCATTTTCGGTGACGGTGTCGCCGCGCTCGGTCAGCACGATGGAGCGGTTCGTGTCGGTGGTGCGATTGACCTTGGCTCGATAAGCCCCTTCGGTGGCGACGACCTCCAGCCCGAATCGCTTCAGAGCCTGCATGTGGGGCTCGACGGTTCGGGTGCCGAGATTGCAACCGCCGGCGTAGGGCAGCTGGAACTCGTCGTGATAATGCATCAGCGGCCCGAGGAACATGATGATGCTGCGGGTACGGCGTGCGGCGTCTTCGTCCATGGTCGCCAGCGACAATTCAGCCGGACGTTGCAAGGTCAGATCGCTGCCGTCAGCCGACCACTGGCACTCGACTCCGATCGATTCCAAGACCTCAAGCAGCCGATTGACCTCTTCAATGTGCGCGATCCCGCGCAGCACGGTGCGTCCGCGATTCAACAAGGACGCGCAAAGCAATGCGACCGCGGCGTTCTTTGACGAGCGAGTCTCGATGCTGCCGCTGAGCGAACGTTCGCCTTCGACACGGAAGTTCATCGTCCCACCCCCGCCAGGGGTGATGATGGGGGACTCCAAGGCAGCGGCGATCTTGTTGATCATTTCGAGTGAAAGATTCTGATTGCCGGACTCGATCCGGTGCACGGCCGACTGGCTGGTGCCAAGCGCTTCAGCGAGGTCTTGTTGGGTCAGGCCACGCTGTTTGCGTGCTGAGCGGATGAGTCGTCCGATGCCGGCAGGGGTAGCAATCACATCAGTCAGTTTAACTCAAATATGATATTGACCTTGCTTGGCGCGCGGGGGAGCTGCTGGGGGCTAGAGTTGAGCACATGAGTTCTTACGATGTCGTAGTTCTGGGTGCTGGTCCGGGCGGCTACGTCGCCGCTATCCGCGCCGCTCAATTGGGTCTGAAGACCGCAATCATAGAAGAAAAGTGGTGGGGCGGGGTGTGCTTGAATGTCGGTTGCATTCCGACCAAGTCCCTGCTGCGCAACGCGGAGATCGCGAATATCTACACCAAGCACGCCGACACCTTCGGCATCAGTGGTGACGTCAGCTTTGACTACGGCAAGGCATTCTCACGCAGCCGTGAGGTGTCCGAGCGCATGGTCAAGGGCATCCACTTCTTGATGAAGAAGAACAAGATCGACGAAGTGCACGGCTGGGGCACCTTCAAAGACGCGCACACCATCGAGGTCAAGAAAGAAGATGGCTCGACCCAGACCATCGAGGCCAAGAACGTCATCATCGCTGTCGGTGCGACCACCAAATTGCTGCCCGGCACCCAGCGCTCGGAGAATGTGCTGACCTATGAGGAGCTGATCTTGGCCGAACGGCTGCCCGATTCCATCATCATCGGCGGCTCTGGGGCGATCGGCACCGAGTTCGCTTTCGTGCTGGCTAACTACGGGGTCGACGTGACCATCGTGGAATATCTGGATCGCATGGTTCCAACCGAGGATCCGGAGATTTCGGCTGAGCTCGCCAAGGCCTACAAGAAGCTCGGCATCAAGGTGCTGACCAGCACTGCCGTCAAGGGCGTCGAAGACACAGGCTTAGGGGTCAAGGTGACCGTCGAGCCCGCCCAAGGCGGCGAGCAGCAGGTCTTGGAGGCAGACAAGATGCTGCAGGCGATCGGTTTCGCCCCGCGTCTGCAGGGCTACGGCCTGGAAAACACCGGCGTTGAGACCACTGAGCGTGGCGCTATCGCCGTCGACGACTTCTGCCGCACCAACGTCGAAGGGGTCTACGCGATCGGTGACGTGACTGCCAAGATGATGCTGGCGCACGTAGCCGAGGCGATGGGTGTGGTCGCTGCTGAGACGATCGCCGGCGAAGAAACGATGCCGGTGAACTACACGATGATTCCGCGCGCAACCTATTGCCAACCGCAGATCGGCACCTTCGGGTTGAGTGAGCAGCAGGCTAAGGACGCTGGCTATGACGTCAAGGTGTCTAAGTTCCCCTTCGCCGCGAACGGTAAGGCCTGGGGTCTGGGGGAGGGGACTGGCTTTGTCAAGCTGGTCGCCGACGCAAAGTACAACGAAATCCTCGGCCTGACCATGATCGGTCCGGACGTCACCGAGCTGCTGCCAGAGTTCCAGTTGGCTCAGCAGTGGGATCTGACCGCTGACGAGGTCGGCCGCGTCGTGCACGCGCACCCGACGCTTTCTGAGGCTCTCAAGGAGGCAGCCGAGGGCATCGCCGGTCACATGATCAATTACTGATTCTGACTACGAACAGTCGGGGTCCGCGAGCAGAACGCTTGCGGACCCTGACTCTTTTTGGTCGTGAGCTGCTTGGCGGCGGACCGATCTTGGTCTGGAATCTAGGTGCCGCCCTCAGCGGCGACCTTGGCAGCGCGCGCGTTAGCGGTCTCTTCGTCGAGGTAGCGACCAAGTTTGTGGATCGGACGCAGTTCGTCGTCGAATTCAAAGACCAAGGGAGAGGCTGCAGGCAGGTTCAGCTCGGTCAGTTCGTCGTCGGTCAGTGCGCTGACGATGCCACACAGCGCGCGCAGCGAGTTACCGTGCGCGACGACCATCACCGTCTGGCCGGTAGTTAGCGACTGCTTCAACTCCAGCCAGGCAGGTTCGACGCGGCCGATGACATCACGCAACGATTCGCTCATGCCGACGCGCAGCGGGCCGAGATCTTCGCGCATCAGGTCATCGTCCCAACCAGCGATTTGAGCTTCGCTCGCAGCCGGTGGCCGGCCGTCGACGGTTCGTCGCCAGCAGAAGAAGTTTTGCTCGCCAAATTGTTCACGGACTGCGCGTTTTGGCATGCCAGTCAAGCAGCCATAGTCACGCTCGGCTAGCCGCCAATCGATCTTCGGCTGGTTTAGATCTAGGTCTTCGACGATAATCTGTGCGGTGTGGTGCGCTCGGCGCAGCGGCGTAGTGATCGTGAGGTCAGGTCGAATCCCCGCATCGATGAGCAGCTCGTCGACGACGCGGCATTGGCGTTCCCCATTTTCACTCAATGGGACGTCGAGCAGGCCGGTAAAGATTTGACCAGCGTTGAAGGTGCTCTCGCCGTGCCTGACGAGGATCAGTTGAGCTGGCATCAGATCTGCTCGGCTGCGTTGACCGCTTGCCGCCAATAGCCGCCGCCAAACAACACCGTGTGCACGAGCAACGGGAATAGCTGGTGCAATCCGACGCGCGAGCGCCAAGCGCCGTCAAGCTGCGCAACCTCGGCGTAAGTGTCTTGAATTCTACGCAGCTGGGGATGCCCAAATAGTGCCAGCATGGCCAAGTCGGATTCACCATGCCCGCCATGGGCTGCTGGGTCGATGACGACGACCCCGCGGTCGGTGCCAATGACGTTGCCAGCCCACAAATCACCGTGCATCCGTGCCGGGGGACGGTCGTCGTCAAATTCTCCGCTGATTAAGCGGTTGCAGAGCTTTTCAATCCGCTGGACACCTGCGCCGTGTGCGTCACCTTGGTCGACCGCCTGCTTGAGATAGGGCAGCACACGCAGCTCAGCATAAAACTTGCCCCAGGAGTCGTAGTGGCCAAGCGGCAACCGGGCACGGCCGATCCACCCGTCGGTTGCTTCGTCCCAGCCTGCTGGGCCAGCGCCGAATGCGGGGGCGCCGGCGGAATGCGTCACGAACAATTGCCGAGCGAAATCCTCGGCGTCTTGGTTGGACACTGATGTTTCGTGCAGGCGCTCTTCGACCAATTGGGATGCATTCCAAGAATGCACGGCAACGACTTGAATTCCGTCGGACGTGCGCAGCCAGTCCAGTCCGAGAGCTTCCCATTTGATTTCATCAGCGCAGCCGTGCTTGGTGTGTAGATCTGGCATTTCACTTCCGTCCGTCGCGGACAAATATCAACTGTTCTTTCGTCGAATTCTCGTCGTCATATTCGTAGCCGTCGACGTCAAAGCCGCTCAGGTCATTTGTCTGGTCAACGCGATTTTCGACGATCCAACGTGCCATTAAGCCACGGGCTTTTTTGGCATGGAATGAAATCACTTTCCGTGCGCCACCTTCGCGGATTTCCTCGAAACGGACATCAATTTTCGGCGCTGCAAGTGCTTTCTGATCGACTGCTTGCCAGTATTCGTTAGACGCCAAATTGATGACGCTCTGTTCGCCGGGGGAATCTTGCACGTCAGCATTGATCAGTTTGGCCGGTTTGTCGGACCAAAATTCGTACAGATCTTTGCCTCGCTTGGTCGTTAGTTTGGTGCCCATGTCGAGCCGATATGGCTGGATGAGATCGAGTGGACGCAACAAACCATAAAGCCCTGATAACGAGCGGACGACTTGCTGGGCGTGATTCAAATCGTCGACTGACAATGATGGCGCGTCGAAGCCCTGGTAGACGTCACCGTTAAAGGTGAAGATCGCCGGGCGTGCATTATCCAGATCAAAAGGCACACTGAAATCTCGGTAATAGCCGGCTGCGGTAGTCGCCAAGTTCTCTGAGACGCCCAAGGTTTTCGCGAGCTGGTCGGGGGATTGATTGATCAGCTCGTCGACGAGTTTGGCCGAATCGTCCAAGAGACGGGGGATCGACGTGTTGACCTTCGGAAAATCAGATTCCAAATCCAGCGATTTAGCAGGGGAGAGCAGCACGAGCATGCGTCAACTCTAAGCAACTCGGCCCCAAGACGTTCTGCTCAACAGTGATCAGCTGACAACTTGCGCGAGCAACGTGTTGAGAAAAAAACAGACCAGCATGGTAAACGCGATGATCTTCACCCTGCGGCTGCCTCCGCGGAGGCTATTGAATTCGTGGGCCTCGAAGCCGCTTAGTACGAACAGTCCTGTTGCCAGCATCGCGCAATTCAAGATGTGAAAAAGCAGCGGCCACGACTGCTCGGAAATGAACTCGGTTAACCACCAAGCCCCGAGAATCAGAAACGCGACGGCAAGGACGCGAAGAATGATGCTCAGTGCCCCGTTCGCATCGCGCATGCCTGTGAGTATGCCCGCAGCTGCGATAGCGGGCAAGGGTGACTCTGCTGTGTTCTAGCATGCACGAACACATTCGTCGGCTCGAGGAAAGCGATCTCGTCCAACGCGCTCGAAAGGCCTCAGAATATAACCGTAGCGGCCTCGCAGGCTAAGCGATAATCCAGGACTATGAGGCCTTCGGCGGGTTCTGAGCCACAAGGTGCTTGCTACATGCTGTTGCCCGATAAGCGACATTATGTCACTTACAGCCATCTGCCCCATCGTCATCTTCTACGAGAGCGGTCACCTTACGCGACGCCGGCGGGCGAAGCAGCTAGAACAATGTGTGAACGTAAAGTATACTCTAGGGCCGGACCAGGCCTCACTTCACGAAAGAGCATTAATGAACTCGGCAACACCCAAATCGCTCGTCCGAAAGAGCGCGGCGCTCGTAGCGTCGTTCGCTTTAATCGGCACGGTCACCACGACGGCACACGCGGCGGACGGGCCGTTCCAGCTCGTAGTCTGGGACAACTCAGATCCCAACCCAGTAGCTAGCGTTAATTACGAACTAATTTGGACTGACATCGATGGATCCGAGAAGCGAAAGGTTCTAACGCCCCAGGGAATCGGTCCAATCGATACGACGAGCTATCCTGCCGGCACCCGGCTGGATGCCACCCTCGTCATGCAGCCCACTTACAAGATAGGCAAAATTAACTCGTGGAACATCCCTTTGACGGTGCAGGATTTCACCGTGACGGCGGCCGGGGTGGGAAATAACGGCCAGCTCACCTACAAAGTTTCTAAGACGCTGGCCGGCAATGACCCGAAAGCTCCCCAACGCTTTGAAATTCACGGGGTCAACACCTTCATGTTCGACCACGTTGGCTTCAATTTAAATGGCGGCAAATGGCAGCCCGGCACCTTTCAAAAAGGCGAGAGGTTGCGGGAGAACCAACAGTTCGTTACGCCACTGACGCCTATTGTGAAGCCCGTCGACCCGGTTAGGGAGAATTATACTTTCTTGGGGTGGTCTGGTTGGAGCGAGATCAGCGGCAGCCGCGTCGAGTACCCAGTAAATAGCGACAGTTTCCCCTACGACTTCACTGAAAAAGCTCCGGTTCGCTACGGTGAGCAAAAGCTGATCGCTAACTTGAAGGCCGAGTGGGCGCAGCTGAGATTGACCAAGGCCGCGACTGGTTCGTCGAACCGAAAAGCCGGCGAGAAGATCACTTACAAGCTGACCGCGACCAACGACAGTTCAGCCAAACTAACCGAACTGAAGTTCAATGATCCCAAGCTCGACACCTCGAATTGCCCCACGGAGATCGAGCCTAACAAGTCGGTCACCTGCGAGATCGAGTATGCCGTTACCCAGGAAGATATCGATAGCGGCTACGCAAAGAACACTGCCACTGTTACCGCCAAGGCCAACGACGTGCCCTTGGCTTCTAAGGAAGCCAAGCACGATTTCTACCTGATTGACCTTCCCAAGCTGACTTTAGTCAAGAGCGTCACCCCGGTGGCTGCCGGGGCCAAGCCTGGCGAGCTAGTCGACTACAGCTTCGAGGTAACCAATAAGGGCAATGTCACGCTTGATCAAATCAAGATCGACGACCCGAAGATCACCGACGTGACTTGCAATCCGACCAAGCTCTCCCCTGGCGAGTCGGTCAAGTGCACCGGCAAGTACACCCTGACCCAGGCCGACGTCGACGCCGGTGAGGTGAAGAACACTGCCAAGGCGACCGCCAAGGGGCCGATCAACTCCCGCTACCCCGATGGCAAGGTCGTCTCGTCTGACGATTCCAGCGCCACGTTGACCATTGCCGCGAATCCGCAACTGAATTTGACTAAGAAAGGCAAGACTGCCGACAACGTCAAGGCGGGCGACAAGGTTGCGTATACCTTCACTGTCGTGAACTCTGGCAACGTCACCATCAAGGGCGTCACTATCAACGACCCGAAGATCGCTAACGTGACCTGCCAGGCATCCGAACTTGCAGCTGATGCTTCGACGACCTGCAGCGGTGAGTACACGCTCACCCAGGCCGATATTGACGCCGGCAAGGTGGACAACACCGCCAGCGTGAGCGGCAAGGACCCAAAGGGCAACGACACGAAGCCTGCTGAGTCGACAGTGACGGTTGAGCTGAAACAGCAGCCAAAGCTCGAGTTGGAGAAGAAGGCTGACAAGACTGAGGTCGCTAAGGCTGATGAGAGTGTCGCCTACACCTTCACCGTCAAGAACACCGGCAACGTGACCGTCAAGACCATCACGATCGACGACAAGAAGATCGCGAACGTCAATTGCACGACTGCCGAGCTGGCACCTGGTGCTGAGACTGAGTGCAATGGTGAATACAAGGTGACCCAGGCTGAAATCGACGCTGGTGACGACATCGTCAACACCGCGACCGCCATCGGCCAGGGTCCGAAGGACGCTCAGGTGAAGTCCAACCAGGCAACCGCCACTGTGAAGCCGGTTCAGCAGCCGAAGCTGGAACTTACGAAGAAGGCTGACAAGACTGAGGTCGCCAAGGCTGATGAGACTGTCGCCTACACCTTCACCGTCAAGAACACCGGCAATGTGACCGTCAAGACCATCACGATCGACGACAAGAAGATCGCGAATGTCACTTGCACGACTGCCGAGCTGGCACCTGGTGCTGAGACTGAGTGCAATGGTGAATACGAGGTCGCCCAGGCGGACATTGATGCCGGTGAGATCGTGAACACGGCTACCGCAAAGGGCGAGGACCCGAAGAAGGCCGAAGTCAAATCCAACGAGTCGACCGCGAAGGTGACCGCGAAGCACGATCCGAAGCTGACGCTCACCAAGACCGCAAGCCCGACCTCAGGGGTCAACGCAGGCGACAAGATCGCCTATTCGTTCACCGTCAAGAACGAGGGCAATGTGACGATTACCAAGATCGCCGTGAACGATCCGAAGATCGAGACCGTCACCTGTGAGGCATCCGAGCTCGCACCGGCAGCAGCGACCTCGTGCACCGGCGAGTACACCGTGACGGCCGCTGACGTTGCGGAGGGCAAGATCACCAACACCGCTCATGCCCTCGGTAATGACCCGGCTGACAAACAGGTGAAGTCCAATGACGCCACCGCCAATGTGACGACAAAGGCCACCGAAACCCCGAAGCCGACGCCCACCGGAACCGAAACCCCGAAGCCGACGCCCACCGGAACCGAAACCCCGAAGCCGGTTGACCCGACTAAGTCGACGGACCCGACACCGTCTAACAGTCAGACGACTAAGCCCACTGCCCCGGCCTCGAGCACTACCGCATCCGCTAGACCGAGCGACCCCAAGCCCAGCAACTCTGCTGATGGGACTTCTAACCAGCAGGACAAGTCAAACAAGAAGGGCGTTCAGCTCCCCAAGACTGGAAGCTCCCTAGACATTGCGGGCCTTGTCGGGGTCGCAGCCTTCCTTTCAGTGATCGGCGCAGGTGCCCTCGCTCGCCGTCGTCGTGACTGACACTAACTATAAAAGATCCCCTGAGCACCTCTAGCTCAGGGGATCTTTCCTATTTCACCTGCGAAGCCAAGGTAGGCTAGCTGGCTGCGAACTCCGACGCCGAGCAAACCGGCCACGCCAGCGCATAGACGATCCGGTTGGGTGCTGCCTCGTCTTGACTCGGCGCTCAGCGGAACCTTGACGACAACCTCAGCCAGAGCGGGGGCGCTTTGCGCGCGCCAACATTTCCGTGACTGATTGACTCCGGTTCCCTGTTGATCAAGGCATGTCTCCGAGCGCCAAGTTGGCCAGCTTCTTGATGCGGCCACCGAATCAGCTTTCTCGGCACTGGCATTGTGACTAGCCGCAAGTGACGATCATGCTTATGCCGCCGAAAGCTGTTCAGCCCTACTTGTTTATGTAGTTCAGCTTGATGCCATAATTATGCTCCGATTTTAAAACAATTGTATTTTATTTATATAAGTGCACGAAATTTCGGGGATATAAAAATTTGGCTCATCAACACCTACGGAGTTTATTACCATTATCCCAACCGGCAGTAATGATTAACTGCATTTATCAAACAATTGAATATCGGAAATAATCGAATACTTCATTTCACAAAGCCCGCAACCACTAAGTAGCTCCCCCACAGCCAACCCTGCTACTGAGTGCGTTGCAATACCAACCAACCTTTTGTGAAAGGCAATCATGACGGTCGTCCCCCGCGTCCGGTCATTGCCAAAGCAGGTCGGCGCCCTAGGCGTGGCTTCGGCATTGGCTCAGCTTTGTCCGGCTCCCGCTTACGCCGAGCAGCTACAACTAAATCACGCCGCGCACAACGCTCCCCCGTTAGCCAGCCCAGCAGAACCTGATAGTGCTGCCGACCGACCAGACGAATCTGAGCGCAGCAGACATCGTGCGATCCTCCAATGAGCAGACAGAACCAGGGGCGTCATCGCAGACTCCGCTACCCAGCGATGCCGCGCCGAGTGTTGAAGTTAAATCGGGTGTACGACCAGTACCGGTCCGCACCATCACCGTCACGGTCACCGCGACCGCTAAAGCGACGCCAAGCGGCCAGCCCTCCGCTACCTCGAGGCAACCAGCGTTCCGAATCCGGCGGTCACCTCGAAACCAACTACCAGCGCTACCCAATCGATTACACCGACGCCTAGCACGTCGAGGACACCGACCCCGTCGACGCCGACGACACCGAAGAGCACGCCAACTCCAGCGACTCCGCAAACGCCGAGCACGCCGCAACCCCCCAATAAGACGCCGCTACCTCGGCCAAATAAGCCCCCGCAGCTGCCAAAGACTGGGTCGAGCCAGGCACCTGGCGTCCCGGTTCAGCTGCCGCTGGCATGGGTCTGTCGTGACCCGAGACGGAGGCCCTAGAGGCGGCGCGAATGAATGTCCCCGGAGTCATGTTGGTGCCTCAAAGTTCCAGCTCAACGGAATTCCCAGCTCGTGGTCAGCTGTACCTATCTTTCTTCCACCCTGTCAACCCGCTGGTTGATCTGACTACAATGGACAGCCGGCTAGGTGCAGGCAATTCGACCCGTAGCAGAGTCCACGGCTAGAGTGACAGATCGATTTTAGGTTGCGCAACTGATCATGCTTGAGCCGCTGCCGCAGCGGCCGCGGGCAGCGCGTCGATGATCTGGTTCATCGCGGCGTCGTCATGAGCCGCCGACAAGAACCAAGCCTCGAAAGCTGACGGTGGCAGCAGCACTCCCGCGTCGAGCATGGCGTGGAAGAAACGCCCGAAGGCCACGGTGTCTTGGACTTGCGCGTCCGCATAATCGCGCACCGGATCCGAACGGAAGAAGACCGAGAACAAACTGCCAGCCGCCGAAACGACATGCGGCACACCAGCCACGTCAAGAGCCTGATGGACAGCCTGCTGCAGCTGGCGAGAACGTTCATTTACAGCCTGATAGACCGATTCGTCACAAAGCTGCAGGGTCGCCAGGCCCGCTGCTGTCGCTAGCGGATTACCGGACAGGGTGCCTGCCTGATAGACCGGGCCGACGGGCGCTAGCAGCTGCATCAGCTCAGCTCGCCCGCCGATCGCAGCCAACGGCATGCCGCCGCCGACGACTTTGCCGAAGGTAACCAAATCGGGGTTGAAGCCACCTTCGAAACCCCACCAACCTGCCGGTCCGACCCTAAAGCCGGTCAAGACTTCGTCCAAGATCATCAAAGCGCCGTTCGCCTGGCACAGCTCAGCGATCTTCGCGTTCCACCCCGGTTCAGGGCAGATGACCCCCATGTTCGCTGGGGCTCCCTCAGTGATGACCGCGGCGATCACATGCTGCTCAAAAACTGCTTCAAGTCCTGCGATGTCACCGAAATCGACGACGACTGTGTCGGCTGCTGCGCCTGCGGTTACGCCAGCAGATGCCGGCAAGCCCTGGGTCGCTAGGCCCGAGCCTGCCGCTGCCAGCAGCGAATCCGAATGCCCGTGATAGCAGCCAGCGAATTTGACGATCTTCTCTCGACCCGTCGCGCCGCGCGCCAGGCGAATCGCGGTCATGGTCGCCTCTGTGCCCGTCGACACGAACCGCACCTGCTCAGCGATCGGCACCCGCTGACCGATCACCTCGGCCAGCTCAACCTCAGCCTGCGTCGGCGCACCAAAGGACAATCCTCGCGCGGCGGCCTGCTGGACGGCGTCCACCACCGCCGGATGAGAGTGCCCGAGCAACGCCGGCCCCCAAGAACCGATCAGGTCGACGTATTCGGCTCCGAACTGGTCGACGACCCGCGCGCCCGCCGCGCTCTTGACGAAGATCGGCGTCCCACCAACCGAGCCGAAAGCCCGCACTGGTGACGAAACCCCGCCCGGCATCGCGGCTTGCGCCCTCTCAAACAGCTCAGTCATCTGGTTCATCGCAATCCCTCCGCGATCTCTAGCGCCCAATAGGTCAATGCAATGTCAGCGCCGGCGCGGAAGATTGCCGTCACCGACTCGCTGATCGCCCGTTCACGATCCAGCCAACCATTAGCGGCAGCCGCTTCGAGCATCGCGTACTCCCCCGAGACTTGATATGCCGCGACGGGAATCGGCGAGACAGCAGCCACGTCAGCCAGCACATCTAGGTAGTAGCCGGCCGGCTTGACCATCACCATGTCGGCACCCTCCTCGATATCCAGCAGGGCCTCGCGCAGCCCCTCGCGACGATTAGCAGGATCTTGCTGATAGGTCTTGCGATCCCCGCGCAGCGTCGACGAAACCGCCTCGCGGAAAGGCCCATAAAAAGCTGACGCATACTTCGCGCCATAAGCCAAGATCGCGACGTCTTGATAGCCGGCGGCGTCCAGGCCGCTGCGAATCGCGGCGACTTGGCCGTCCATCATTCCCGACGGGCTGACGACCTGCGCGCCCGCTTCAGCCTGCGCAATCGCCATCTTGACGTAAAGCTCGACGCTGGCGTCATTGATGACGCGGCCCTGATCGTCGAGCACCCCGCAGTGGCCGTGGCTAGTGAATTCGTCCAGGCAAGTGTCGATCATCACCACAGTGTCGTCACCGACCGCGTCGACGACCGCTCGGATGGCGCGCTGCCCGATACCGTCTGCGGCCCAAGCTGCACTGCCCTGTTCGTCCTTGTCGGCGTCGTCTGGAACACCGAAGATCATGATGCCGCCGACGCCCGCGTCGGCCGCGTGACGGGCGATTTGCGCTGCGCCCGCCAGATCATGCTTGACGACGCCAGGCATTGACGAGATGGGCGCTTTCGTCTCGGCGACGAAGATCGGCAGCACCAGATGCGCCGGGTCGATGGTCAGCTCGCTGACTAGCCGACGCATCGCGGCCGTCGTCCGCAACCGTCGGGGTCGGATCGGTTGATTCATCATCACTCCTATTCGCTGCTGCATTCGCCCGCGATGGGCGCTGCCTTGATTGCTGTTTGGATCGCTTGCGCTACGGCGGCGGCATCTTGGCCCTGCGCAGTCTCATCGACCCGCAACCCCTGAGATTGCAGTGCGGTAGCCGTCGGCTCTCCGAAGGCGATGACAGCGACGTCGTCTCGCCAACCGAGCAGTTCATGCAACGCGCGGCCAGCCGAGCCCGCTGTGACCACGACAGCGTCAAAATCACCGAGCTGCCAGGCATTGCTGACGTCGTCACAGACTTGCGTCACCGGCTGCATGCGGTAGATCGGCAGCACGATCGGCTCGGCTCCCCTAGCACGTAAGCCATCGGCGAGCGTCGACGCCGAATCCACCGAGCCGGGAATCAGCACCCGAACATTCTCGGGCTCACTAGGCCAAATATCGAGCAGAGCCTGCGCTCCAGCTGCTGAGCCAGCAGGCACCAGATCGCACCACGCACCCAAGATCTCCTGGACAGCCCGCGCGGTGCCCGCCCCGACAGCCGCCACCTGAGCGCCTGCCGGCAACCTCCAACCAAGATCAGCGACGACCTGCGGGCTCGTGGGCGAGGTGAACACCACCCAATCCGCAGCTGGCAATTCCTCAGCCAAGTCCACAAGAGGCTGTGGCTTTTGGAAGTCGACTGCGTCGACTTCCGCGCCCGCGGCACGCAACTGGTCAGCTAGCCGTTGACGGCTGGTCGTCAACAAGATTCGCAAGCCCCCTAGCGGCACCGCCCCGCGCCAAAGATCAGCGTCGTCGTGCAATTCTTCGAGCCGCGAAGGCCGCGAGGCAGCCAGGTCGGCAATCGAGGCAGCCCCCATCCCCAGCAACTCTTCGACGACCAGTTCGGCAGCCCTAGGCTGCAGCGGTAGCGACGCACGTGCCTGGCGCGCGCCGTCCAGCGCACAGACGACTGCGTCCAATTTTCCATCGGCGGCATGCGCTGCGATGGGCGCCGCGCAGCCCCCACCCAACAAGGCCAGCACCGTGCGCTCGGCTGCCACCGCCTCACGCGTGGCAGCGTCATCGAGATCCGTCAGAGCCGCGAGCACGGCGCCGTCATCAGCCCGGCATTCCAAAGCCAATGCGCCCTGGCCAGGCGCAGGCAGAATCGGCAAGACCTCGGTAGCTACCTCGGCCATGCCAAGCCGCTGCAGGCCAGCGGCCGCCAAAATTACTGCATCCAAATCATCCGGCGCGACACGAGCCAAGCGGGTGCCGACATTGCCGCGAATATCGACGAACTCCAGATCAGGACGGATCGCCCGCAGCTGCGCCACCCGCCGCGGTGAACCAGAACCAATCCGAGCACCACTTGGCAATTCGTCCAGCGTCAAGCCCTCGCGGGCACACAACACGTCGAAGGGATTCGCCCGACGCGGCACTGCGGCAATCTGCAGCCCGGGCACCGGCGCGACCGGCAGATCCTTCATCGAATGCACCGCGAAATCGCATCGCCCGTCCAACACTGCCTGCCTAAGCGCGGCCGCAAATACCCCTAGGCCAAAAAGCTGGGTCAGCGAGCTTCGCGTCACGTCACCCTCAGTGACGATGCGCACCAGCTCCACCTCGTGACCTAGCTCACGAAGCTGATCGGCGACGAGCTCAGACTGGGCCACCGCCAGAGCTGACCGCCTAGTGCCCAACCGCAATCTCATCGTCTCGCTCCGCTCTGCCTCAGCTCACTGTGTTTCAACTCACTGTGCATCAGCTGACCATGGAGCAGCGTCATCAAATCGATCCACAGCACGCGATTAGCATCCCTCGGCACATCATGGTCAAGGCTCACGATGACCATCGGCGCTTTCATTTCAGCAATGCTAGTCGCGCCAGCACGCCGACAGGCGGCTGCGGGAATCGCGACGGGTTGGCTGGCCATGCTTGAATTGGTCTGCAATGGGCATCAATGTTCTGTCGGTTCGACACGATAGCCACGGCCTCGCGGAAATCGAGCGAGTCAGCGCCGGGGCTACCGCGTTGACCGACCAACTCGCCGAGCTGCCTGAGGTGGCCGGCAGCATCGTGCTCAACACCTGCAATCGTTTCGAACTGATCTGGGACGGCCCCGTCAACACCGTCATGCCGGTGCGGGCGCTGGCTGATCAATCCATGAGCCCACCGCCTAGTTGGCAGCTCCATGTCGACGAGGATGCCGTCAGGCATGTCTTCAGCGTTGCAGCTGGGTTGGCGTCGATGGTCGTCGGCGAACGAGAAATCGCAGGTCAGCTCAAGACCGCCGCCATCCGCGCGCACGAAGCCGGTCGGCTTTCAGCAGATCTGCAGCGTCTGGTCGAGCAATCGCTGACGGCCTCGCGGAAAGTCGCCAACCAAACGACATTGGCTGCGCAAGGCCGATCATTGGTCAATATTGGCCTAGACCTGCTCGGCATTGCTGATTGGTCGGCGCACAGCGTGGCCATCGTAGGCACCGGCTCTTATGCCGGCGCAGTGGTCGCCGCCTTGCGGGCGCGCGGGGTCGACGAGATCACTAGCCATTCGGTCGGCAGCCGCGAGAATGCCTTCGCTTTTAACCATCAGCTGCAAGTCGCTGACGAACTGAGCCAAGCGCTGGCCAGCGACGTCGTCATCACTTGCCGCGGACGCGGACCGATCGTCTCAGTCGCCACTCTCGCTGACCTGCCGACGCCGCCGATCTTCTTGGATTTGGCGCTACCTGGCGACGTCGAAGAATCCGTCGGATATCTGACGAAAGTCGTCCGGCTGCGCGATATCGAAGCAAACGTGGACGCTCCCACCCTCGAGCAGGTCGCACTCGCCGAGCAGATCGTGGCTGACGCCGTCCAGGAATTTCTCCAGCAGCGTCGAGCTCGAGCGATCGGTCCGGCCGTCGCCGAGCTGCGGGCAGCGGTGATGAGCGTCGTCGATGACGAGATCGCTAGGCTGCCGCAGCGTCAGCTCACCCATGACGACGCTGCCCAAGCGCTGCGGCGGCTGGCGGCACGGCTCTTACATGAGCCCTCCCAGCGCGCCCACGAGGCCGCCCAGCAAGGACGGGCCGCCGAATTCGTCCAGGCGATGAGCGAAGTGTACGGTGGACATTTCGCCGTAGCCGAGCTCATGATCGGCAATGACGAAGCACAAGATGGCTCGTCAGACGACCAACCGTCGGCCGATCAGGAGGCCAATTGATGCTCGACCCAGAGCCAATGCTCACAGAGCAAATTCCCACAGAGCCGATGTTCACCTCGCCGACGGTCCAAGCAGCCCAACTCACCGCCACCAATCAGTCGACCAGCCTCGAGCCCTATGACGCGATCCTGCTGCAAAGCTATGGCGGCCCGACTGGCCCCGAGACGGTGTTGCCCTTCATGCGCAATGCGACCCGTGGCCGCGGCATTCCTGACGAACGGCTGATCGAGGTCTCCAAGCACTACGAACTTTTCGGTGGCGTCTCGCCGATCAATGCCGCCAACGATCTACTGCGCCAAGCCCTGCAAGAAGAATTACGTGCTCGCGTCGGCCATGACGTCGAGGTGATTATCGGCAATCGTAATTGGCATCCCTTCGTCAGCGAAGCAATCCAACAGCTGCTGGCGGGCGGTCATCGTCGGGTGCTTTCGGTCGCGACCTCAGCCTATGGCTCCTATTCAGGCTGCCGGCAATATCGCGAAGATCTCGAGAAGGCCTATGCGGCACTCAATGAGCAGGGCATCTCGACGGCTGGCTTGGTGATCGATCGGCTCGCGCCCTATGGCTACGTCAATGGTTTCGTGGACGCAAATGCCCGCGCCCTGATCGACGCGATCGCTGCGTCCAAGGACAATCGCGTCGACGATCAAACCCCACTGGTCTTATTCACCACCCACTCGATCCCGACCGCGATGAATGAACTATCCGGCGGCTCCCGCGGCCCTTATCTAGACCAGCATCTCGAGATTTGCGCGCGAGTGGCTGACCGCGTCTATGAGCTGACCGATCAGCAATTCGTTTGGGAACTGGTATTTTGTTCGCGCTCTGGGGCGCCGCACATTCCGTGGCTAGAACCTGACATCAATGATCGGCTCGAAGAGCTGGCCGCGGACGGCGTCAAGGACGTCATCAGCGCACCGATCGGCTTCTTGGCCGACCACATGGAGGTCAAATACGACCTCGACACCCAAGCCCGCCAGACCGCCGACGAACTGGGCATCGGCTATCACCGCGCCGCGACTGTCGGCGTCGACGCGGTCTTCGTCAACGGTGTCGTTGACGCGATCCTCGAGCACGCTGAAGCGACGCGGGAAGATCGGGCGCCGGCTGGTCGCTTCGACTGCGGCCAGCCATGGTGCTGCCAAATCCGCAAGCACGGCTAAACTGAGCGCATCTGAAACTTGCGTTAAGGAGCTTGCAACGATGGAACGCCACCCGAGCCGCGACGAACGAGACGCCGCCCACGCCAATCCCGAAGAGATCAACCAGGGCGAGCACTATGCGATGTACTCGGTGTTCACCCTGGACGGCAAACTGCCCGCAGGCGAAGCTGCCGAGCTGGCCAACCAAATCCTGCAGCAGGTCGAACCTGGCGTGACGCTGCGCGGCTGCTATGACATTTCTGGTTTCCGAGCCGACAGCGATCTGATGTTTTGGACGCTGTCAGACGACGTCACCAAGCTGCAGAGCTTCTATCAGTCGATCCGTCGCAGTCGGCTTGGTTCGGCGCTGAAGCCGTTCTGGACTTCCGTGGCCATTCACCAGCCGGCCGAATTCAACAAGTCACACGTGCCGGCTGCGTTGGCTGGGTTCGCGCCGCGGCCGTGGATCACCGTCTACCCCTTCGTGCGCAGCTATGAGTGGTACTACATGAGTCCCGCCAAGCGTTCGGCGATGCTGCGCGAGCACGGCGAAGTCGGCCGTCGCCATCCTGAGGTGATCGCGTCGACGTTGGCTGCGTTCTCGCTGGGCGACTACGAGTGGATTTTGGCTTTCGAGGCCGACGAGCTGCACTCGCTAGTCGAGTCGATGCGTAATACTCGCGAGACCGAAGCCCGTCAGCACGTGCGCGTCGAGACCCCATTCTTCACCGGCCCGCGCGTCGAGCTCGCCGAGTGGATCGAATCGCAGCCACGAAACGTCTGATCGTCTGTTGAGCAGCGCTGGGCCGCTATCTTGGAAAAGTGACGATCAAGGTCGCGGTCCAGCACCAGACGAGCTATCAGTTCGCCCGGCCGGTCGGTGTCGGCCCGCATGAGGTCCGGCTGCGACCAGCAGCGCACACCCGCACCCGTGTCGAGGCATATTCGTTGACCGTCGAGCCGACTAGCGCTTTCGTCAACTGGCAGCAAGACATCTACGGCAACTATCTGGCTCGGCTGGTTTTCCCAGAGCCGACCGATCAGCTGCGGATCACCGTCGACCTGATCGCCGATATGACGGCGGTAAATCCCTTCGATTTCTTCGTCGAAGGCTTCGCCGAACGGATGCCCTTTTCATATCCAGACCAGCTGCAAGAGGATCTGGCACCCTATCTGCGCGATGTCGACGTCGAAGCGGTTGACGAATGGATCGCAGCCCGCATCGCGCCGCTGAATCTCTTGGACGGCACGACTCGCACCGTCGACTTTCTCGTCGAGGTGAACAAGGCCGTCAACGCGGCCATCGAATACAGCACCCGGATGGAAGCCGGCGTGCAATCCCCCGCCGAAACCCTGGAGCGGCGGAGCGGTTCTTGCCGGGATTCGGCGTGGCTGCTGGTCGCGATCTTGCGTCGCTTCGGCTTGGCGGCACGGTTCGTATCTGGTTATCTGATCAATTTGGCTGAGGACGATCGTCCTGGCAGCACAGATTTCACCGATCTGCACGCCTGGGCTGAAGTCTTCATTCCCGGCGCCGGCTGGCTGGGGCTGGACGCCACCTCGGGTCTGGTGACCGCCGAAGGGCACATTCCGCTGTCTGCGACACCAGAACCGTCAGCGTCCGCGCCGATCAAAGGCGCGACCGAAGCGGTGGACGTCGAATTCAGCTTTCACAATCAGATCCGGCGGATCGTGGACGAAGCCCGGCCCAGCATGCCGATCAGCGACGAACAATGGACGAAAGTCAATGCGCTGGGTCAGCAAATCGACCAGCAACTAGAGGCAGCGGACGTCCGGGTTACCGTCGGCGGTGAACCGACCTTCGTCGCCGCTGACGGGCCGGACAAGCTCGAATGGCAGGTCGGCGCGGACGGTGACGACAAGCGCAGCCGCGCGCTGCAACTGGCCCAGCGGCTGCGGGCGCATTACGCCCCGGGCGGCATCATTCAGCTCGGCCAAGGCAAGTGGTATCCCGGCGAAGACCAGCCCCGCTGGCAGCTGCTGCTTTCTTGGCGACGCGACCAAGCCGCGCTATGGCAGCGTCAAGAACTACTCGCCGATCCGTGGACCAGTGGCTCGACGACGCCTGCGCAGGCAGCCGAGCTAGCTCGCGAAATAGCTAGTCAGCTGGGTTTTGACGACGATCTCGTGGTACTCGCCTATGAGGATGCCGTCGGCCAAGCCTTGCGCGCTGGGCAGCTGCCTGAAGCGTCCCCCCAAACCACCAGCAGCCCACGAACGTTACTGGCGGATTTCGATCGGCAACTCGATGACGAACCTGCCGGCTGGGTCTTGCCGCTGTTCTTGGACCCCGACGCCGACCGCAGCGATCCTCGTCCCCCGTGGGCGTCCACGCATTGGCGAACCCGCCGTGAACGGCTGCATCTGATCGCTGGTGACGGACCGTTAGGTAGCCGGCTGCCGCTGAATTCGGTCGCCGCCGGTGTGGCGCCGAGCTGGCTGCTGAACGCTGACCGGGACGCCGAACGTCGGTTGCCACGGCTCGACGAACTGTACCCCAGGCAGGCTCGCGTCATTGAGGTCGAGGACGCCCCGCGCACCGCGATCAGCGTCGAATTGCGCGACGGCCGACCACATATCTATTTGCCGCCGATCGATCGCTTGGACGACGCCGTCGAGCTCCTCGCGGCCGTCGAGCGGGCGGTGACGAAGGTCGGCGAGCCGGTGGTCTTGGAGGGCTACGGGCTGCCCGTCGACGATCGGCTGGCGAGTCTCTCGGTCACCCCAGATCCAGGGGTCATCGAGGTAAATGCGCATCCGGTGGCCAGCTGGGCTGAGCAGGTCGAACTGACCGAGAGCCTTTACGCACAGGCCGCGGAACTGGGTCTGGTGGCTGAGCGTTTCGATCTGGACGGCCGGCATTCGACCACCGGCGGCGGCAATCACATCACGCTCGGCGGGCCGTCAGTGCCCGATTCGCCGCTGCTGCGTCGGCCAGATCTGTTGGTCTCGCTGCTCACCTATTGGCAGCAGCATCCGGGCTTGTCATATGTCTTTTCCGGTAAATTCGTCGGTCCGACGAGCCAAGCCCCGCGCGTGGACGAATCCCGCCCAGACAATCTCCATGAGCTAGAAGTCGCGTTCCAGCAGCTGCTGGCGATGACCGACGATCCACAAATCGATCACGACATCGCCGCTCAGCTTGCCGCTGACATGAACTGGGACGAAACGGAGGCACAACGCGTCGACCGGCAGCGTCGCTCGCAGCCCTGGCTGACCGATCGGCTGTTGCGTAACCTGCTGACTGACGTCACCGGAAACACCCATCGCAGCGAATTCTGCATCGACAAGCTATATAACCCAGCAATGCGCAGCGGACGCTTGGGGCTGCTGGAACTGCGTGGCTTCGAAATGCCACCTCATCCGCGCATGGCGCTGCTGCAGGGGCTGTTGGTGCGTGCGCTGGTCTTGCGCTTTTGGCTCGAACCCTTGCATGCACCGCTAGTTCGCTGGGGCACCCGACTGCATGACCAATTTCTGCTGCCGGCATTTGCTGCTGACGACCTGCGCCGGGTCATCGTCGAGACCAATAGCGCGCTGGCTAGGCACGGCGTCACCGTCGATTTCGACCCGGCGTGGTTTGAGGTATTCGTCGACTTCCGTTTCCCCAAGCTCGGCTCGTGCACCGTCGACGGCGTTGAGCTCGAACTGCGGCAGGCCATCGAACCCTGGCAAGTACTTGGCGAAGACATGACCTCTGGCGGCACGGCGAGATATGTCGATTCGTCTTGCGAACGGGTGCAGATCAGCGCCCACGGGCTGATCGACGGCCGTCACCAGCTGGTCTGCAATGGGCACCCGGTGCCATTGACGCCATCCCCGAGTCTCAATTGGTCGAGCAGCTCGCAAGGGGACGCGAATCAGCTGGTGGGCGGGGTGCGGTTCAAAGCTTGGACACCGCCATCAGGCTTGCATCCGACGATCGGCGTGCACTCTCCGCTGGCATTTGACCTAGTCGATTCGAGAACTGGTGAATCCCTAGGCGGGCTGCGTTATCACGTAACCGATCCTGGTGGCGCTTTCCATGAGCGCTATCCGATGAACGCTGCTAAGGCTGAAGCGCGGCGCGCGGCGCGCTTCGAAGCGTCGCAAAGCAGTGGCCGAGTAGAGATTCTCAACGGCGGCGGCAGCCCCGAATTCCCGACGACGCTAGACCTGCGCCGGGTCGACCAGGGACGGCCGATCCCACGACAAAGCAAACCGGTGCCGGAAGATTTCGGCAGCCGTCCCGGCGATCTGGATTTGGTGGATCAGCCATGAGCCAACACACCCTGCCGGAACTGGATGTGCAGCCGCAGATCGAACTCGTCGAGGAATATCGCAGCGGCGTCACCGGCATTGACGAGATGCTGCGGCTGCCCAGTGACCTGCTAAATGGTCCGCTTAGCCAAAAGTTGCTGAGCAAGGGCGCCGGATCGCTGGTCAATCGCGACCGCACCTTGCGTCGACTGATTCGTCAAGACGGCGTCAGCTATGGCGGCGCTTTGGACGGCAAGCCCGCCAAAGCTTGGCAGATGGACCTGCTGCCGATAATCATCACCGCAGCTGAATGGCAGCCGCTAGCCGCTGGGCTTGAGCAGCGCGCCAGGCTGTTGGACGCGCTGCTGCGGGATCTATATGGCCCGCGCAGCTTGCTGCGTGACAAGGTGATTCCTGCGCACGTCATCGTAGGGCATGCGGGTTTTCGTCCGATCTTTGACGGTATCAGCCTGCCCACCGACCATCAGCTGCTGCATATCGCGACCGACCTGGTACGCGGACCGGACGGAGAATGGCAGGTCGTCTCGGATCGTGTGCAGGCCCCCTCTGGGGTCGCATATGCGCTAGCCAACCGACGCCTGGTGGCGCGCGTCTTGGACGTCCAATATCGCTTCACCCCGATTCATCGGCTGAGCGGATTCTATGACGTGATGCGCGACGCGATGCTCGCCGCCGCACCGCCCGAAGTCGACCAGCCGCGCGTCGTAGTGCTCAGCCCCGGCCCGGCCAGCGAAACCGCCTTCGACCAAGCCTTGCTGGCTAGCCTGCTCGGTTTCCCGCTGGTCCAAGCCAGCGACTTGCTGATGCAATCTGGACGAATCTATCTACGCACCACCGGCCGCCTGCAGCAGGTCGACGTCTTGGTGCGTCGCGTCGATGCTGACTGGTCGGATTCGCTGGAGTTGCGCGGCGACTCCCGGCTGGGCGTCGCCGGTCTCGTGCAGGCAGCGCGGGGCGGCCGGTTGAGTGTGGTCAATCCGCTGGGCGCTGGGGTTCTAGAAAATCCGGGTCTGACGCCATATCTGCCACAAATCGCCCGGCGAATCTTGGCCGAAGACCTGATCTTGCCATCGCCACAGACTTGGTGGTGCGGCGAGCCGAACGGACTGAGCCACGCCATCAGCCACCTCGATGAGCTGATCATCAAACCGATTTCGCGCGGCACCGCTAGTCCGATCGCTGGCTGGTTGTTGGACGAAAACGCTCGCGAGGAGGTCGTCGCCAAGCTGCGCGCCGAACCCTGGAAGTGGGCAGCGCAAGTCCCGACGCAGGCGTCGACTGCTCCGGTCGTCAGCGCTGATGGGTTGCAAGCGCGTCGGGTGAATTTGCGCACCTTCGCGGTCACCCACGGGGACGATTACCTGATCATGCCCGGCGGGCTGGCTCGCGTCGCCGCGGAAAGCGACGACTGGCACATCTCTAATGCCGAAGGCGCCCTAGCTAAAGATGTCTGGGTCTTAGAAGGCACTGGTGACGACGTCCAACCGCTGCCCGTCCTGCCGCGTGAACGTGGCGTCGGTGCTGCTGTGGACGCCCGGCTACCAGACCTGCCACCGTCCAGCGCTGACGATCTCTATTGGCTGGGACGCTATGCCGAACGCACCGAAGCCATCGCGCGGTTGCTGATCATGGCCACCCAAGCCGTCGAAGACAATCACTTCCGGCAAGCCACGCCCGGCCATCAGGCGATGACCGCAGTGCTGGAGGCAATGTCGACGGTGACCGGCGCCGAACTGCCCAGCTTCGACGAGACCCACAGCGAATACGATTGGCTCATCGACGTGATGGCAGACCCCGAATTGATCGGCTCGCTACGGCGTAGCGCAGAACGGACTGCCGCGGTCTTAGAGAATGTTCGCGAACTGATCAGCGTTGAAAGCGCGGGCGTAGTCGCAGCGATGCTGCGTCCGCTATTGGAAGATTTTGACCCCGCCGATGTGGACATTTCGTCAACATCGCAGGCTGTCTTGCAGGCCTGTCTGGCGTTCGCCGGCCTGACCGCAGAGTCCACCGTCCGTGACCCGATTTGGGCTTTCCAAGAAGCTGGGCGGCGCATCGAGCGCGCCCAGCTGACGATTAGCTTGCTGCGCGCGACGCTGGCCACCGTCCAATCGCCGGTCGCGGAGAGTCTGTTGGCGACCTCGGTCTTGCGCGCCGGCGACTCGCTGATCACCCATGATCGCCGCGTCGCCGCTGGCATTGGCTTGCTGAACCCAGCCGAAGCAGCGATCGAGCTGTTGCTATTCGACCCGACAAATCCGCGTTCAGTGCAATTCCAGCTCGATCACTTCGTCGCCGCCCTGCAAGTCGCCGGCGATGAGGGGAATCTGCCTGCAGCACGCAAACTCGCTGAGCAGCTCAGCAACGTCGAGCATCTGCAGCTGTACGCGAAGAGCCGCGAGCCGCTGCATGAATTGCTGACTGACTTGGGCGAACAGACCAGGCGACTGTCAGATGCGTTCGCCCAGACGCACTTCACGCTGCCCGTTCAGCAGTCTTTTGACGTCAGCGCGGGTCAGGAGGCTTGGTCATGAGCTCGAGTAATCCGCATTACGGGCCGCATCGCTATGAGGTGCGCCATCGCACGACCTATCGCTATGACGCGGACGTCAACGTGTCGCTGGCCAGAGCCGTGCTGCGCACCCGACCGACCCCATATCAGCAGGTCAGCGACGAGCTCATCGAAGTCGCCCCCGAGCCGGCGCTGATTGAACAGCACGTCGATTTCTTCGGCAATCTGAGCCATTACGTTGAAATCCGCACCCCGCATCAGCTCTTGGACGTCTACAAGAGCTGCGTGGTCGAAGTGGACATGCCCGAACATGACCTCGAAGCTCTCAACCTCAGCGTCGCTGACGCGGTCGAAGCCTTGCACGCCGACCCGGACGTCGACCCGACCGAGGTGGGCATCTTCACCCTGCCCTCAGATCTGGTCACTCTGGCGCCCGTGGTCCAGGAATTCGCGGCGACCCTGCTGTGGCCAAGCCGCCCATTGGGTGAGGCGATTGACGCGGTCTTCCGAACGATTTACCGCGATTTCAGATATGACAAGCACGCCACCAATGTGCGCACCACGTTGCCCGAAGTGATCGCCAAACAGGCCGGAGTCTGCCAAGACTTCGCGCACTTGGCGATCGCCTGCTTCCGTGCGGTCGGGCTGCCTGCGCGCTACGTCAGCGGCTATATCGAGACCTATCCCCCGCCTGGCAAGCCAAAACTCGCTGGCTCGGATGCGACGCACGCTTGGGCGTCAGTACTAGTCCCCCGTGTCGGCTGGATCGACATGGACCCGACTAACGACCACCTCGTCGATTCGCGCTATATCACCTCAGCTTGGGGACGTGATTTCCGCGACGTCTCCCCGCTCAAGGGCGTCATCTTCTCCGAGTCCAAACACAGCGAACTCAAGGTCGGCGTTGACGTCATCCGCTTGGACTAAATCAAGTAGTCGTCCGCCAGATTGCGTGCGAGTCAATCAGGTCCCAGTCGCCTCGTTCACTCTATGCTTTTCGCGTTCAACGACGATACGCGAAAAGCTCCGTTTTACGTTCGCTACGGCAACTGGGACCTGATTAACTCGCGGTCGCCTCAGCGGGTAGGTGTTCGACGCGCCGAGCGGTTGGGTCTTAGCGTTCCCGATGAGCAGTCAAGATCAAGCCAGGCGGCAATCGTGAGATATAGCTAAGCGATGCGTTCGACGGAAACTTCTTGGAATCCCCGGGCTGGTTGATCGCAATCATTGACGGCGGTCAAGACCGGAATATCGGCGCGCTGCCGGGCCGTCGCCATGACGATATGCCGCTGGTCGGGGACGCAAGCTAGCCGAGGGTCCCAGCCGAGCCAGGAGCCGTCCCAGATTTGCAGCCAGCCATGCACCGCAGCGTCCCGGATGCTTCGTAAGGGCAGCTCAGCGTCGATCAGATATCCGCTGACTACGCGCGTCGGAATGCCAGCCCAGCGCAGTGCAGCGATCATGTCGTCCAGCGCCGCGTCATCGCCCATCAGCTTGCCTTGATAGCCCAAGCCATGCAGGAATGCCATCGGGTCGGCCGCCTGTTGACGAAGCTCTTGAATCTCAGGATCGACTAGGTAGTTTTCGTCCACTTCGAGGAATTCCGCGAGCGCATCCATCGCCTGGACGTCCCCCAAGCCGACCCAACCCAAGCCGGGCGCAGACTCCTCAACGTAAAGCTCGACCTCCAGGTCTGTGGTGGCAGTCACTTTGAAAGTACCGCGCGCGACATGCGCGTTGAAGGCGACGACGTGCGCACCCCAGTAATCGATGTAATCCATCCGCCAAGCGGTAGGTTCGATGTTCACATCGCTGGCCAGGATCGTTTGACGTTGGGTGAACTGCGGCTGCAGCCGAGCCTCCCCGAGCACGCTGTATTGCTCGCAGTCGAACTCATATCCGGCTTGGTGAATCATTCTCAGCCGCATGTCAACACCTCCCTAGTCCACATCTGGGCGTCAGCGCCCTCGAAATATTTCCTAGTCAGTTCAGAACTTATCTCAGCGACCGCGCGTTGAATCTGCTCCATCCGGGAAGCTAGATCCTTGGTCAACTCGTCGGGTTCCAAATATTCCAATTGCGCGCGAGTGCGTCCGGTGAGCATCGTCGGTCGATCCATCAGGTCCTGCTTGGTCGACGAGCCAATCGCCGCCAAAGAATCTTCAACTGCGAGCAGACCATATGCCAATGAACGCGGGAAGCGGCGGTCTTGGATTAAAAAGCGCGCGGCAAGTTCAGAACTGTTCACCCCGCCGTGGGTACGGATGAAGGCGTGATAGCCGCCGCAGGCGCGCAGCGTTTGATGCCAAGCAAAGCGCGGATTGTTCGACGCCGCTACCGTGCTGATCAGCCGGGAAGTCATGTCGACCCGTTCCAGATTTCGACCCAACATCATGAAGTGATAGCCCTCGTCATGGGTCATGGTCTCGTCAGCGAGGGCTGCGGATTGTATGCAGCGCAGTCGCAGCCGTTGCAGCGCGGTGATCGGACGAATCTTCTCAAATGAGGCTGAGATCGTCTCCAAATAGGCGGTGTTGACCGACTCCCAGAGGTCGGTGGAGATCGTTTCGCGCACCCGGCGCGACGATTCCCGCAAAGCCGAAATGACCGCGCGCAGCGAGGACGGCGAATGAATGTCGTAACAAAGCAGATCCAAGATCGCTTGGGCGTTGACTTCGCGTTCGGCTAGCCAAGCTGGGGCAAAACCCATGACCAAGAGCAAGGCGGTGGCCTGATATTCCTCAGAGATCGTCGGATCATCCAGCAGTGATTGCAGGTGCACGTCCAAGATCCGTGACGAATCTTCGGCGCGCTCTAGGTAGCGTCCGATCCAAAACAGCGAATCACCGATTCGGCTGAGCATGGTCACCTCCTGAAGACTGCGTCTGTGATTGCGTCTGCGTGCCGGTGGCTGAGCTTTGCGTCTGCGTCTGGCTCTGCGCGCCAGCGCCGGGCTGAGACTGCGTCTGCGATTGACCATGACCCAGCGGTCCCTCATTGAACAGCACCCAAGTGTCCTTGGAGCCGCCACCTTGGGAAGAGTTGACGATCAGCTCGCCTTCTTTGAGCGCCACGCGGGTCAGGCCGCCGGGCAGGACTTGCACGCGTTCGCCGTCGTTTACCGCGAAGGGCCGCAGGTCGACGTGACGCGGACCGAGTCGACCGTCGACGATCGTCGGCACGGTCGAAAGTTGGACGACCGGTTGGGCGATCCACAGCCGCGGATCTTCGTCGATCTTGTGGCGCAGCGCGTTGAGTTCATCTTGGGTCGCCCGCGGACCGATGACGACACCCTTGCCGCCAGAGCCGTCCACCGGCTTGACGACTAATTCAGCTAGCCGATCCATGACCTCTTCACGATCGACGGGATTCTCCAAACGCCAGGTGTCGACGCCTGGAATGATCGGCTCTTCATTCAAGTAGTAGCGGATCAAATCGGGAACATAGGTGCAGACCAGCTTGTCGTCGGCTACCCCATTGCCGACGGCATTGGCGATCGTGACGTTGCCGTCGCGCGCGGCGTGCAAGATTCCGGCGACGCCGAGCATGGAATCGGAACGGAAATGCACCGGGTCGAGAAAATCATCATCGACCCGGCGATAGATGACGTGCACTGGCTGCGAACCCTTGGTGGTGTGCGCCTTGACCATGCCGCCCTCGACGAACAGGTCGCGTCCCTCGACGAGCTCGACGCCCATCATGCGCGCCAGCAGCGCGTGTTCGAAATAGGCCGAGTTATAGACACCCGGGGTCAGCACCACGACATTGGGATCGCTGACGCCCGGCGGTGCAGCCATCCGCAGCGCACGCAGCAGCATCGTCGGATAGTCCTTGACACTGTGCAGCCAATAGCGGCCCATCATCTCTGGCCAAGCCGCAGCCATCGCACGCCGATTGGTGATGACATAGCTAACGCCGCTAGGAATTCGGACATTGTCTTCGAGGACGCGGAAGGTGCCGTCCGCACCACGCACCAGATCGGTGCCCGAGACCTGGATGCGTACCCCGTTGACTGGTTCAATGCCAGCCGCGCAGCGATGGAAGTGCGGTGAGCTGGTGATGACCTTGCGCGGCATGACGCCGTCCTTGAACAGCTCGCCGCGGCCGTAAACGTCATCGAGGAAAGCTTCCAAGGCAGTGACGCGCTGCTGAATGCCTGATTCGAGCACCTGCCATTCGCTGTAGGGCACGATTCGCGGCACCACGTCTAGCGGGAAGGGACTTTCGACACCGCCGACGTCGAAGGTGACGCCTTGATTTAGATATTGCGAGCGCACATATTCCGAGCGCTCACGCAGCTCCGCGTCAGGCATGTCACGCATCAGGTCGTAGGCGGCCGCATAGGGTGGCCGGACGGTGCCGTCAGCGGCGAACATTTCGTCATAGACGCCCTCAGGGCCGCGATAGAGCCGGGCCTGAGATTCCTGATTCGTCTCGGTCATGGCGGGGTCCTAGCTGTTGAAACCTGCTGGCAGCATATTGCCTACTCGGCTCGGCGACGAGAGTTAGCCCAAGAAGAATCTGTCGCACGATGAGACGCACGCGGAACTCTAGCTTTGGACGACGCCCAACGAGCGGAAACTATGCTGTTGGGAATAGCCAAGCGGGTAGATTCGTTAACCACATGACTACCGACGCACGAAGGTGCCCGGCCACATTTCGGAGGTGAATGATGCGGTCTTTTTGGAGTTTCGGACGAAACGACGATGACGAGGACGACTTTGAGTCGACCTCTAGTTTCAGCGAGCCGGAATATGCCGACCAGTCCCCCATCAAGGACGATGCCGCCAATCTGAATGCCGAGGCGCCGCAAATGCCGAACGCGGGTGGCGCGATATTCAGTTTCGCTGAACACATCGATCCGGCGGACATCGCAAAGGACGATCGGCTGCACACGCTAGTCATCACGATGGGTTCCTATGCTGACTCTGGGCACGTCCAGCGGCTCTTCAATGAGCACGTGCTCAATGCCCTGCCCAATCATGAAATCGGTCGCTTTGACGCAGACCAATTGCATGATTACACCGGACGTCGGCCGAAGATCACCTTCGAATATGACCGTTACGAGGACTATCGCGCGCCGGAGATGATCCTGCACCAAGTCGAGGACGCCAACGGGCAACCATTCTTGTTGCTTACCGGTCCCGAACCGTCGATGCGTTGGGAGCGGATGGCGACGTCAATCAATGCGCTGAGTGATCAACTCGGCATCGATTTGACGGTGCTCTTGCAAGGCATCCCGGCGCCGGCGCCACACACTCGCCCGGTGTGGACCCATGGGTTCGCGACCCGTCCGGAATTGGTCGAGACCTTCGATCGACTGCCCGCGGTCTTCGAGATGCAGGCATCTTTTTCGGGAATGTTGACCGTCCGCCTCGGCGAGGCTGGCAAGGACGTCATTGGCATCGTTGCCCAAGTTCCGCACTATTTGAGCGACGTCGAATATCCTGACGCGGCGATCGCGCTGGTCAATGGCTTGAACAAGGCAGCGCACTTAGACGTGCCACTGGGTGAATTGCCGAAGGCTGCAGCGATGACGCGTGCACTGCTCACCCCGCAGCTCGAGTCATCTGAGGAAATGATGGACCTGCTGCATGAACTCGAAGAACGCTACGAGCGCTTCATGGCCAACCGTCAACTGCCCGCTGGCGGTGCCGTCCCGACCGCTGATGAGATCGGCGCTGAGGTCGAGGAATTCTTGCGAGGCATCGATTTTGATGGCCCCGCCACAGACGATGGCCCCAACGAACCCGGCCAAGGTCCTGCTGGTCCGCAACTGCCCTAGTCGACTCGCAATTCTGGTGAGCGGCGGACAGTTTGCTAGTCCGTCATTGATCGCGGGAGCTTAGCCACTGCAAAGTGATTGCGCACTTGTGATATCTGGACAAATTGCGGCAGGCCTAGCTCTGCGTTGTCGCTTTGTCGGCGCTGAGCACTACTGTTGACTGAAAGCCTCAGTAGGAATGGTTCAGCAACGGGAGTGAGTTCAGCGTGAAGATCTTTGTATTAGGTGGCGACGGATTCTGCGGTTGGCCGACCGTCCTACACCTGTCAGCGTTGGGCCATGATGTCGTCGTCGTCGATAATTTCTCCCGTCGCCGCATTGATGAAGAACTCGACGTGCAGTCGCTGACTCCGATCCGTTCGATGGTGGAACGTCGCCGGGCTTGGCAAGAGGTTTCCGGCAAGGATTTCCAGGTCGTCGAGTTGGATGTCGCCCAAGAATACGAGCGCCTGGTCGAGCTGATCATCAAAGAAGAGCCGAATGCGATCATTCACTTCGCCGAGCAGCGCGCCGCGCCCTATTCGATGAAGTCGCCGCGCCACAAGCGCTACACCATCGACAACAATGTGAATGCCACGCACAATGTGCTGTGCGCAATCGTCGAGTCCGGCCTCGACGTCCACCTCGTTCACCTCGGCACGATGGGCGTCTACGGCTATGGCACCGCGGGCATGAAGATCCCCGAAGGCTACCTGGACATTCAGGTCATGAGCGACGAGGACGAGTTCGGCAACAAGGTCGATCCGCACCCGATCGAAACCCAGATCCTCTACCCCACCAATCCGGGCTCGATCTATCACATGACCAAGGTGCTCGACCAGAACATGTTCGCTTACTACGCCAAGAACGACGAGCTGCGGATCACTGACCTGCATCAGGGCATAATCTGGGGCACTAGCACCGAACAGACCAAGAGGGACGAGCGGCTGATCAACCGATTCGACTATGACGGTGACTACGGCACGGTGTTGAACCGCTTCTTGATTCAGGCTGCCGTCGGCTATCCGTTGACGGTGCACGGCACCGGCGGTCAGACCCGCGCTTTCATCCACATTCAAGACATGGCCCGCTGCATCGAGATCGCGATCAACAATCCGCCCCAGCGCGGCGACCGCGTCATGATCTTCAACCAGATGACCGAGACTCACCGCGTCCGTGACTTGGCCGAGCTGGTCTGCAAGCTGACCGGAGCAAAGCTCGAGATGGTGCCAGATCCGCGTAAGGAAGCCCTGGAAAATGAGCTGCACGTCCGCAATGACAATTTCTTGGCGCTCGGCTTGAATCCGATCACGCTTTCGGACGGTCTGCTGATGGAGATTAACGAGACCGCCGACAAGTACAAGGATCGGGTGGACGTCAGCCGGATTCCAGCGCGCTCGCTGTGGACTCGCGATCACCAGGCTGGTGTGCCTAGCGAATTCGCTGACACCGAAGCCAAGTAACAGCTGATGCGGATCGCGCTGTTCACCGAGGTCTTTTTACCGAAGATCGACGGTGTGGTGACTCGCGTCGTTCGGACGCTGGACGAATTGGCCGAGCTTGGCCATGAGGTCTTGATCTTCGCGCCCGGCGATACTCCGCCGAGCTATGCCGGTTTTGAGGTGGTGCGCGTCCCGTCGGTGCCGTTCAAGCCGCTATATCCGGAGCTACGGGTGAGTTTCGCGAATCCGAAGACCGCTCGCCGGATGGCAGATTTCGCGCCAGATGTGGTCCATGCGGTGAATCCAGCGTGGTTGACGGCGTTCGGCATTTTCGCCGCCGAACGACGCAATCTGCCGCTGTTAGCGTCCTATCACACGCAATTAGAGAACTATGTCGAACCGCTGCGACTAGGCTTTTTAAAAGATTTCGCGGCCTGGTGGTTGCGTTTCTTGCACAACAAGGCGCAGGTCAATTTGTGCACCTCCCCGCAGATGGTCGATCATGCCGTCAATTCCGGGATCTGTAACGTCGACCTGTGGCCAAAAGCCGTCGACACCAAGACCTATCATCCCGCTGCAGGCAGCACGCAGATGCGTGCCCGGCTCACCGACGGCCATCCTGACCAGCCGCTGGCGATCTACGTCGGACGCCTGTCGCACGAGAAGAACTTGGACGATCTGCTGCCGGTCGTCAAAGAGCTACCGGAATTGCGCTTCGCGATGGTCGGCGGCGGCCCAGCCCAGGAACATCTCGAGCAACTATTCGCCGGGACGAATACCGTCTTCGCCGGCTACATGCGTGGCGCCGAGTTGGCCGAAGCATATGCGTCAGCCGATCTGTTCTTGTTCCCGTCGACCACTGAAACCTTAGGCTTCGTTGGCCTGGAATCGATGGCCTCTGGGGTGCCGGTGATTGGCGCCCGAGCTGGTGGCATTCCAGATCTGTTCGTCGACGGTGAATCTGGCGTCTTGGTCGACCCGACCGGTCCGTCCAAGACGGCTGGCTTCGTCACTGCGATCAAGGAATTGCTAGCTGACGAGCCCCGCCGGCAAGCGATGGGCGAAGCGGCGCGTGTCGAAGCGGAAAAACTGAGTTGGCGCAAGGCCACCGAGCGGCTAGTGGAGTTCTATCAACTCGCGATCGAACGTTCAGCTGCTGAACGTTGATCTGTTGCCGCGGCTATTGTTCTTAGCAGGCCGCGACGTAGCCACCAGATGCCCTCGACCAGAGCAGCTGCCAGCAAGCCGATCACCAGTCCAGTGCGCATGAATGCGATATTGGACGAATCCAAGATGAACAAGCGCTGCGTCAACGGCAGGGTGAAGATCAACACATAACTCAGGTAAGCGACGACCACCAGCGCGATCTTCCACCACCGATAAGGCCGCGCCACCACAGCAAGCAGCCAGGTCGAAGCGACAATGAGCGTCGCCAGCGCTGCCGTGGATGCTTGAGTGCTGGTGGCTTCGTCGACGACCTGACCGAGCAGCAGGCGATACGTGACGAAGGACGCGACACCGATCACTAGCCCAGCCGGTACCGCTAACGTCATGACCCGACGGACGAATCCAGACTGCGCCCGGGTGTTGTTGGGTGGCAGCGCCAGGAAGAAAGCTGGAATGCCGATGGTGAACCAGCCGGTGATCGTGACATGGATCGCTTGGAACGGAAATTGCACTGCGAATAGCACCGCCAACAAAGCCAGCACCGCTGAATAGATCGTCTTAGACAAGAACAGCGACGCGACGCGCTCGATATTGCCGAGGACTCGCCTGCCCTCCCCGACCACATGCGGCAGTGTCGCGAACTTGTCGTCCAAGAGCACGACTTTCGCGACTGACCGCGTAGCCGATGCCCCAGAGCCCATCGCCACACCCAGATCGGCGTCCTTGAGCGCCAAGACATCGTTGACGCCATCACCGGTCATCGCAACGATGTGACCATCAGCTTGCAGGGCACTGACCATGGCACGTTTTTGTTCAGGACGCACCCGGCCGAAGATTTGCTGATTGCGTACCGCGGCTGCCAGACGCTCGGGGGTCTCCAGTTCGCGCGCATCGACTGGCTCGCCCGTCGTTAGGCCAAGTCCCTCAGCGATCGCGCCGACCGCTTGCGGATTGTCTCCGGAGATCACTTTGACGTCGACGCCTTGGGCAGCGAAATAGTCCAGGGTGTCTTTGGCGTCCGATCTGACGGTCTGCGCTAGGACGATCAAAGCCAGCGGTGATACTTGATTGATCGCGTCGGCGTCGTCGACTGGCACGCTCGTCTGGCCCAGCAGGAGCACCCGCAAGCCTTGCTCAGCCAATTCCAGCGCTTGGGACGCAGCCGGCCCGTCATCTAGGACTTCTGGGGCGCCCAAGACCAAGTTCGTGCCGTCTGCGAAACTGACCCCCGACCATTTCGTCGCCGACGAAAATGCCGCCTTCGCTATCACCTCCGCTAGATCTGTTGGCACCGGGGCGTATTCTGCGATCGCTTGCATCGAGCTGTTGGGCCGTTCGTCAGCTGCAGCGAGCTGACCGAGCAGCTGGTCGATAGCTTCACCTTCCAGGCCAGCTGCCAACGGAATCACTTCGCTGACATTCATCTTGTTCTCGGTCAATGTGCCGGTCTTGTCGGCGCAGACCACATCGACGCGAGCTAGCAGCTCGATGGCCGGCAATTCCTGCACCAAGCAATTGCGTTTACCCAGCCGGATGACGCCTAAGGCGAAGGCCATTGACGTCAACAGCACCAAACCTTCGGGCACCATCGGCACCAGCGCGCCAGCGGTCGCATTGACGGCCTCTCGCCAATCAGGAGCGATATTCCACTGCACGAGGATCGTCGCGATCCCGACCGGGATCAAGATCCAAGTGATGACCTTCAAAATCTGATCGATGCCCGATTGCAGTTCAGAATTCGCCAGGTCAAACTTTGACGCCTCAGCCGTCAGCTTGGCGGCATGGGCTTCGTGGCCGACCCGCACCGCACGATAGGCGCCACCGCCAGCTTCGACGAAGCTTCCCGACAGCACCTCGTCACCTGGCTGTTTGGGCAGCGGATCAGATTCGCCGGTCAACAGCGATTCGTCGACCTCTAAGCCGTCAGCTTCGACGACTTCGCCGTCCACGATGATCTGATCGCCCGCGCCGAACTCGATGATGTCATCTACGACGACCTCTTCTCGGGGCAGTTCACGAACACCAGATGCGCGACGCACTAGCGGCTTTGCCTCCCCCACCACGGACAGTTCGTCCAAGGTCTTCTTGGCGCGCAGTTCCTGGATGATGCCGATCGCTGAATTTGCGATGATCAGCAGTCCGAAGGCTGCATTGATCCATTTGCCTGTCGAGATGACGATGACGAACAACACCCCCAAGATCGCGTTGATCCGGGTGAAGACATTGGTGCGCACGATGTCAGCGACGCTGCGTCCCGAGCGATCAGGAGTCTCATTGGCCTTTCCTGCCGCCACTCGTTCGTGCACCTGCTCATCAGTCAATCCCTGCGAAGTCACCTAGCCGATTTTGCCACCGCTGGTGACATTCGCCGCGCGATGCGACTACTGGGGGTGAGTGCACGTCATTTGGGATGTGCCGCGATCGGCTTTAATCTGCCAAACTTGGCGCGCTGAGCATTAGCTCACTGTAAGGGGATGATCGTGGAATATAGCGCCTGGGCATTGCTGATCGATGTCGGACTGATCAGCGCTCTGCTGCTGCTCGGTGCCCTGCTGCGGGCGAGCGTACGGCCGTTGCAAAATCTGCTCATCCCCGCAAGCATCATCGGTGGTCTGCTCGGCTTTCTCCTCAGTCCGCAAGTGCTCGGCACCTTCGGTTGGCGAATCGGTGGCTTTACTATCAGCGGGCTGCCATTTTCCGCAGAAGTGAGCACCTACACCTCGATTCTGATTGCCGTGGTGTTCGCGTGCATGGCTATTGCTGACGATTTCAAAATCAGAGGCATGGGACGTAGCCTCACCGCGTTTAGCGGCTATGGCGTCATGATGAGCGCGGGACAGGTCTTGGTCGGAGTGACGTTGGTCATCTGTTTGCTCCGTCCGTTGCTGGGCACACCCAGCGAAATGGGGCTGGTGCTATTCGCTAGCTGGTCGGGCGGTTTCGGCACGTCAGCTGCCTTGGGTGACGTCTTCGCAGCTAATGGCCACCCTGAGATCACTTCGATCGCCTTCACCTCCGCAACGGTCGGCATGTTCGTCGGCGTCGTCGGTGGCATCATCTTGGCTCGACTAGGCGCAGCTCGCGGGCACGCAAAAGCTTTCAACGCAAAGGCTGCCGGATCCTCAGACGGCAAATTCGAAGGCGTCAAGAGCTTGCCTGAACATATCCGCACCGGTGTGCTGCCAGAGGCTGAACGCGGCCCAATCGGACGTAACACCTTTTCCGGCGGCTCCCTAGAATCATTGAGTTTTCACGTCGGCCTGGTCGCCCTCATCTGTCTGCTGGGCTATGGCACAAAGAGTTGGCTGGACGCCACGATCACCGCTGTGTCCTTCCCGCTGTTCACCATCACCTTTTTGCTGGGATTACTGATTCGGGCGATTTTCAGCAAACTGGGCTGGGCAAAGCAGGTCGACAAGGCCACCGTCAACACCATCAATGGATCAGCGGCCGACGTGTTGATCGTCTGCGGCATCGTGTCGATCCAGCCTAGTTTCGTCGCTGACCAATTAGACGGCCTACTAGCGCTATTCATCGCTGGCTTGCTCTTTTGTCTCTTCCTTGGTCTGGTCTTGGCGCCACGCATGCTGGGCGATGACTGGTTTGCCCGTCAGCTATTCACCTGGGGTTGGGCGACCGGTTCGGTGCCGACCGGAATCGCGCTGCTGCGCATCATCGACCCAGATCATGAATCGAGCACGATCGAAGATTTCGGTTACGCATATCTGCCGCTGATCCCGGTCGAGACTGCTGCGGTCGCCGTCGCACCATTCATGGTCATCGGTGGGCTTTCCTGGGCGGTCGCGGGCATCTGGGGGTTGATTGCGGTCGCGGGCGGTGCCATCGCCTGGTGGGCAGCTCGTCGAGACGAGAACGTCGAACCATAATCCGTCGCTCGTTCGAAGCTGCGCCAGCGCAGGCGTGACGTGAGCAGCCAAGTAGACTGCAGCAATGACCGATCGTCCTGAAGACCGCTGGCCTGACTTTGTACCTCCCGAGGATTCTCCGCTGTGGGGTGACGCGCAAGCCGCCGAGGACGCGTTCCGCGGTTTTTCCGCTGACGTCGGTCCTGACGAAACTCAGCCGCGCCGACACCAACAGTTCGCACGCGATAATGACGCAGCAGCGCAGCGACGTTTCGCAACGGAATCCAGCGAACAGGACTATCGCCAGTTCGCCCCGCCAAGCGTGCCGACGTCACAAACTAGTCAGCGCAAGCAACGCTCAGAGCACTGGTTCAACCGGCCCGCAGACACCCAATCCATGGTGGGTCAGGTTAATCCGCAACGCACCTCGGTGACGATGGGCTTGATCATCATCTGCGTGATCGTTTGGGCACTGCAATTGCTCAATCCACGCATCGATTTCGCTGTGTCGTTGATCCCCAAGCTGGTGCCCAGCGAACCCTGGCGACTGTTGACGAGTGCTTTCGCGCACGGCGGCTTGACGCATATCGGCTTCAACATGCTGATGCTCTATCTGCTGGGCCGCCAACTAGAAGACTGGCTGGGCAAGGGCAAATTCCTCACCGTCTATCTCTTGTCAGCCTTCGGTGGCAGTGCTTTCTTCGTTCTACTAGCCAATCCTGGCAGCGCTGCGGTCGGCGCGTCAGGAGCGATTTTTGGGCTATTTGGCGCCTTCTTCGTCCTAGCTGCCGCCCAAAAACAGCCGCTGGGCTCCTATATCGGCTTGCTAGCGATCAACGTCGTCTTAGCTCTGCTCAGCCCTGGTATCGCCTGGCAGGCGCATCTCGGCGGCGCGCTGGTCGGTGCAGCTGCGATGGCGATCTATCTGTGGGACGCAAAGCGGGTGGTTACTGGGCGTAGCCGCGGCGAGCAGATTCGCCCAATCGCCTGGGCCGCGTTCGTCGTGCTCGTGCTTGTGCTGTGCGGGGCGATGTTCTTAAAACTCAGCTGATCTGGTTCAACGACAGCTAGCAGACGACACGCTCAGTCGTCGTCCAGGTCAGCAAAGGCTTCTTCGATGGAATCGTGATCTTCACGAGAAGCTTCCCAGACCTCTTTGGCGGCGCTCAGGTTGATGACAGCGATGAGCGTCCCGACGACGATGTCGAACCACGCGGACGGCCAGACCAGCGTCGCCAGGCCAGCGAGGATGATCAGCACATTGGCGATCGCGTCATTGCGGGCCGCTAACCAAGCGCCCTTGGTGAGCGATGATTCTTCGTTGCGCAGCTGCGCCAAGATGATCGCGCACACCACATTGACCAGCAACGCACCAAAGGCGATCAGACTCATGCCCTCGCCAGATGGCGGCACCGGGTTGAGCACCTTGGCGAGTACCGTGACGATCGCAGCGACGGCTGGAATCAAGATCAGCGCGGCCAAGACGCCGCCGGCTGTGCGTCGCCGCGAAGCCGGCCATGCGACAGCGAAGAAGACCAGCAGGTTGATCGCGGTGTCTTCCAGGAAGTCAGCGCTATCAGCGAAAAGCGACGCCGATCCGATCACGATCGCCGCGATGAATTCAATGAAAAAGTAAGCCAAATTCAACAATGCGACGATCAGCACCGATCGACGGATGCGTTGGGCGTCCATGTGCTTCCCTATGTGACGAATCCTGGCCAGCTCATAGCTGAAGCGGCCGGGTCGATGATATCCCCAGCCGAATAGTCTCGGCTGTGCGTGCCCGACTGCTGGCGCAAGGTGCACCCTCAACTTGACCTCTAGCTAGGTGCGTTTGAGCCTGCGGGACCGATAGGGTGCAGCACATGCCGCCCGTCAATCAAGCGTCGACGAAGCTGCACGCTTGGGGCGTCAGCGACATCGGAAAAGTCCGATCCAACAACCAGGATTCGGGCTACTTCGACGCATCTTTAGTCATGGTCGCTGACGGTGTCGGCGGCTCAGCTGCCGGTGACGTCGCCTCTGCGACGATCGTGCAAGAGATCGCTGCAGCTATGACCAAACAGCGCGGCCAGGAACTTGGACCCGCCGAGCTCGCGCGGACTTTGACCGTTGCTGTCGGCCAGGCCAACCGTCAGCTGCGTGCCATCGTCCAGACCGAACCGTCGCTAGCTGGCATGGCCACCACTTTGTCTGGCCTTTGCCCACTGCCCGGTGGAGTGCTGATCTTCCACATCGGTGACTCTCGGATTTACCTGTTACGGGATCGCGAGCTGACCCAAGTGACCCGCGATCACAGTTGGGTGCAGATGTTACTCGACGAGGGATTGATCAGCGTCGACGAAGCCGAAAGCCACCCGATGCGCAATATGCTGCTGCACTGCCTGACCGGCTCCCCCACTGATATTGACGCGCTGGTCATTCACGCGCTCGAGGTGCAGCCCGGAGATCGCTTCGCGATCGTCAGTGACGGACTGTCTAGCTACTTACCGCAGGAGTTTTTCCGTCGCATCCTGGTCGATTGCACCCAGCCCAAGGCGGCGGCCGAACTACTCAGTAAAGCGGCGGTACGACGCAGCATGGACAATGTTACGGTCATCGTCGCTGACGTCGTCGACGGGATCGCTGACGACAGCCCCGGCGTGCTGATCGGTGCGGCCAGCACGCTCGGCGTGCCAGACGCATTGACCAAGATCAGTTGATCTGTTGGGGAGTCTTTATCGCTCGGGACACAGTTGTGCCCGCTGCCCCATAGAATCTTGCAATGGCTAGCTATTTTGACGTGCACCCTGAAGATCCGCAGCCGCGTTCGCTGAACAAGACCGTCGAGGCCCTGCGAGATGACGCCGTCATTGCGTTTCCGACAGATTCTGGTTTCGCGCTCGGCACGCGACTGGGCAATCATGCTGGACTCGAACGGATCCGCGAGATCCGCAAGCTCGACGCGAAGCACAATTTCACCTTGCTGGTCAGCAACTTCGCACAGCTTGGCCAATACGTAGACATGGATAATCGGGTCTTTCGTGCGGTCAAAGCGGTCACCCCTGGCCCGTTCACCTTCATCTTGCATGCGACCCGCGAAATACCTCGTCAAATGCAGCATGCGAAGAAAAAGACGATCGGTGTGCGGGTGCCGCCCCATGTCACGACCTTGGCCCTGCTGGATGCGCTGGGCGAACCGCTGGTCTCGTCGACGCTGATCTTGCCCGACCAAGCAGAACCAATGACTGACGGCTGGCAGGTCAAAGAGAGCCTTGATCACCAGCTAGATATCGTGCTGGATTCTGGCGACGCCGGTCAGACAGCGACCACCGTCATTGATTTCACCGTCGACCCGGTCGAAGTCGTGCGGCTCGGCGGTGGCGATCCGAGTCTGATCTTGGACGATTGGCAGTGACTGCGTCAGTAGTCAGCTAGGAGATGCTGAGCTTGGCTCAGGTCGGCTGATCAATCGTTCCATAGCCACGCTGAAGCAGCCCCCTGGGCAGGCAGCGCGTCGATCCCGGCTAGCGACAAGAACAGTGTCGGCGCGGAGGTCTTGATTTCGACGCGCACCTGGCCGTCAACCAATTCCACCGTCGATTGCAGATCAGGATGACCGGCCAACACATTGCGCGCAGCGGCCAAGGCGTGCTGAATGGTCTGCGCGTCAGTTAGTCCTGCAGCGCGATGGCCAGCCGCGCTGTCGGTCGCGGCTCGCACCGCCAAAGCGGCGACGGATTCAGCCTGCCGCACCGCGCGCAGCTGGGCGCTGCCGTCGACAGCCAGCCCTGTGGTCAAGATGAACACCGGGATTAAAGCGACGGAAAACGCCGAGACTGATGCGCCGCGCTGATCCCGGACTTTTTGAGCTGGCTTCGCATTTTGTTGCGCTGGAAGCGGGATCGCTTGGTCCGCCATGGCTTCTCCTGGGATGAATTGATCTTCAGAATCATGGCATCTGGTTGGCTCACTGAGCGGCAATATCCACAGCATCGCGCAGACCCCGTAGGCTAGGCAGGGTACGAATTGAAAGGACATCATGGTCAAGAAGGTCGCTTTCCTCACCGCCGGCGGTTTCGCGCCTTGCCTGTCGTCGGCCTTGGCGGGGCTGATTCAGCGCTACACGCAGATCGCTCCGGAAGTTGAACTGATCGCCTATCGCTACGGCTACGAAGGTCTGCTGAAGGGCGATTCCATCCCGATCACTCAGGAGATCCGGGACCGCGCTGAGGTGCTATTCAATTTCGGTGGCTCGCCAATCGGCAATTCTCGGGTCAAACTGACCAATGCCGCTGATCTGGTCAAGCGCGGCCTGGTCAAGGAAGGCGATGATCCGCTGAAGATCGCGGCTGACCAGCTCGTCACCGATGGCGTAGACGTGCTACACACCATCGGTGGCGATGACACCAACACCACCGCCGCCGATCTGGCTGCTTATCTCGCCGAGAACGACTTCAACCTCACTGTCGTAGGTCTGCCGAAGACCATCGACAATGACATCTACCCGATCAAGCAGTCGCTGGGCGCTTGGACGGCCGCCGACCAAGCCAATCGTTACGCGCAGAACATCATCGCCGAGCACAATGCTGCACCGCGTGAATTGATCATTCACGAGATCATGGGCCGCGGTTGTGGCTATCTGGCTGCTGAAGCGACCCGTCGTTATCGCGCTTGGTTGGACGAGCAGCAGTGGCTGCCTGAGATCGGCCTGTCGCGCGCAGCCTGGGACGTGCACGCGCTCTACCTACCCGAGATGCACATCGATATTGACGAAGAAGTCCAGCGGCTCAAGCAGGTCATGGATGAGGTCGGCAATGTCAACATCTTCATCTCTGAAGGTGCGGGCGTGCCGGAGATCGTCGCCAATCTCGAAGCCGAGGGCGCCGACATCCCGCGCGACGCCTTTGGGCATGTGCAAATTGATAAGATCAACCCCGGCAAATGGTTCGGTGACCAGTTTGCCAAGCGCATCGAAGCTGCCAAGACCATGGTGCAGAAGTCTGGTTATTTCTCGCGAGCAGCTGCGTCCAACGCCGAGGATCTCGAGCTGATTCAAAAGACTTGCCTGATGGCTGTCGACGCGGCCATCGCTGGCACCGCTGGTGTGGTCGGCTTGGACGAGGATAATGGCGACCAACTAAGCGTCATCGACTTCCCGCGGATCGCCGGTCATAAGCCCTTCGATATCACCCAGCAGTGGTTCATCGACATGATCGTCGACATGGGACAGCCGGCCCCGCAACCGGTCGATCAGCACTGAGCGATATTGGCTGACCACTGAACTGTCAGTAATCAAGCGAGCATTAGAGCGTCCAGGAATAGTCCTGGACGTTCTTTGCTTTTCGCCGATTAATGTGCGGCACGCGATTGAAAAAGTCGCGGGATCAGTCGATTTCAGGGAGCAAAGAGACTAGTCAGCGTCCTCTTCAAGGTCTTTAGCTGCGTGCTGTCCCTCGTCAGTGCGACGTCTGCTCTGCGTCCATCGTCCGAACCGCTTCTGAGCATTGAGCCGCGCTGCGGCCTGCTGGCGTCGCTGGGCCAAATCGCGTTCGGCGTATTCCCAGTGATGAACCACGGCAATGGTGTCGCTACGGTCTCGTAGGACTTCGTCAGCCGGGTGATATCTGCGTGCCACAGCGGGTTGATTCCAAGTGCCCACCCATGAGGCAATGATGATGATCAGCTGAGCGAAGAAGTTCAAAAACAACATCACGACGATGATCGGGCCGAAAATCTGCGTGGCTCGATTCGACGCAAAGATCCGACCGAGCAGTCCAGCTGCTCCTTGGAGGACACTGAACGCCACCGCCGCCATCACTGAACCGCGAAAGCGCGCCACTCTCGGGGTGCGTTCTTCTGGCAGCACCGAATAAATCAAGTAGAACAGCAAGAACGCGACTAATAATGAGACAGTCAGCGTCAAAAAGCGCAGTAGATTTTCGCCGAAATCCAGGCCACGTTCTGTCAGCCACCTGACGATCCGGGTCGCCAGCCAGGTGCCGACCTGATTTACCGCTAGCGATACCAGCAGCAAGATCATGACGACGACAAACAGCAAAGTGTTGAGGATCATCTCCATGGGCGGGAATGCGTAGCGTCGTCGAATGTCGAAATCGGGTCGGCTCATCGCTCGCACGCCCTGCTTGAGCGACTGCATCCACATGGCGCCAGTGAAGATCGCCGTGATCAGGGCGAATAGACCCACCCCTCGCCAACCGAATAGATATTGCCGGATCAACGCGACGATCTCTTCTTGGATATCTCCGACGTTGATGTTCTGGTCGATGAAGTTCATGACGGTGGCCAGCAGATCTGGCCGAAAGACAGTCAATGCCCAACCCAGGCCCGAAAACATGAACATCAACATCGGCACCATCGACAGCACCGTGAAGAATGTCAGGCCGCCTGCGAACTGTGGGCCGAGACGGTTGAAATAGCGATCCATGGCGCGCATGATGTGCGAGCTTGGACCCCAGTGATTCAGCCAATCATTGAATCGTTGAATAGCCGACGGACGTGGTTCGCGCGCCACAGTGGCCGGCATTGCGTCCTCCTGCCCGTGCCTGTCCGATCCGTCCAGATCTAGCTGAGCGGTCCGCTAGCTAGCGGTGCTCGCGCCCCGATCAGTTGGCAAGCTTAGCGCGACGATGCTTAGAGAACTCATCTTCTCCGCCGACCTCATTGTCATCGACGTGTTCAGTCGGCAGTTGCGCCAAAGATCCCTCGATGTCGCGCCAAACCCCACCCAGGGCAATAGCGAACATGCCTTGGCCGCCGCGTAGCAGGTCGATGATCTCCATGTCATTGGTGCACTCGTAGACCGACGCGCCGTCGCTCATCAAAGTCACCTCGGTCAGGTCCTGAACGCCACGTTCGCGCAGATGATCGATCGCGGTGCGGATTTGCTGCAGCGAGACGCCAGCGTCCAAGAGCCGCTTGACGACCTTCAACAACAAGATGTCGCGAAATGAGTACAACCGCTGGCTACCCGAACCCGAGGCGGTACGAAGTTCCGGGACGACCAATCCAGTGCGTGCCCAATAGTCGAGCTGACGGTAGCTGATGCCCGCGACGTTGCTAGCCACCGGACCACGAAAGCCGATATCTTCAGGCACCGGGCCGAAGTCGCCATCAAAAAGGGCGTCTTGGGTCGCCGGCTGGTCTTGCGGGCTCATCGCTGGGCTATTCACGTCGCGTGCCTTTCGGGTGCTTGCCCAAAAGGGCGAGCTAGCTGGTGGCTGCGGGTTCAGTTCGTCAGGGGAAATTCCAGGACGACTGCGTTATGCCGCAATGCCAACGCTAAGCCAGCCCAGCAGCCGCAGCAATGAAGTGCGCTGACTGACGGTGGGCGTGTCGGAAACGATTCGCTGCTCGAATCGTCGCCTTGATGAGCTTTGGCACCCCCGAATTGCCGCTCTGACTAGGGATTTTAGTCCTCGAAATCTTCGGCACTGATGCTGTCTAAGAACTTCTTGAACTCTGATACTTCGTCCTCGACTGGTGGGGTGACCTCGACCCCAGCTTCAGCTATCACCTCAGCTGGGCAATGTAGGGGCAGATCCATCCGAACAGCCAGCGCAACGACGTCAGAGGCGCGAGCGTCAAATTCTTCATCGCCGACGATCAGCCGAGCTCGAAAGATCCCATCCTCGACAGAGATTATCTCGGCACTGATTTCGCTGACCGTCAGCTCCTGTAAAACAGCTGCCAATAGGTCGTGAGTTTGCGGGCGAGCAGGTGGCACGTCGTCCATGCCCACCGCGATGGCCATAGCTTCGGCTGGGCCGACCCAGATCGGCAGACAGCGGCTGCCACCCGTTTCTTGCAAGATGACGATCGGAGCGCCAGAGCTAGCTTCTAGCTGGATGCCGACGACTTCCAATTCAGTCATGGCATCGATGCTACCGATCAGCTGGGGCCAGCCGATCATCGACTGGCCAGCTGCTCAGCGTTGCAGCAAGGTGAACATGATCGCCGCGTGCGCGTTGACGACCATTTTGCTGACTTCATTTAGCGTTTGAGATGGATTAGCTGAACGCAAGATAGCTGGCCGAGCAGCTTGCTCAATGAGCCCGGCTTCACGTTCGGCTGCCTGCTTGATGGCACGCAAGTGTCGGGTGTCCATCCCGAACTCAGTGAGCCGACGCGCTGTGACGCACAACATCAGCGCTTCGCGTCCGTAGTACATCGAGCCGCGACGCGGCGCGATCATCTGCTGACGTTCTAGTTCGATCAAAGTCGCTTCGGAAAGCCCAGACACTTGCAACAGCTGACGGCGCGTCAACTTCATCGGCGCTTGCTGTTCGGGACCTGCAGTGCTCGCGACTGGAGCGCTAGCTTCCTCACTAGCTAACGGGGAAACTGTTTCGACCTGCGGTGGGGTGCCACCCCGATCCATGACGTCGAGATGTTCGCGGATGACCTTTAACGGCAAATAGTGATCACGCTGCATGCGCAGGATGTAAGCGAGCCGTTCGATATCGGAGTCGACGTAGAGCCGATAGCCAGACGGCGCGCGTTCGGGAGCGAGCAGGCCTTCGCCTTCCAAAAATCGAATTTTGGAAATCGAAATGTCTGGGAATTCCGGCTTCAGGACTGCTAGGACCTGGCCGATACTGCGCTTGGCCGCTGGGGGCATCAGCGCGTTCCGTGCTCACTAACGAAGAAGGTCATTCGATACTTGCCGATCTGGACCTCATCTCCGGGACGCAGCGCAGCCGACTGGTCTACCAAGGTGCGGTTGACATAGGTGCCGTTGTGGCTACGCTGATCGATGACCTGAAATTGGCCATCGCGGCGGACGAACTTGGCATGATGCCGCGAGACGGTGATGTCGTCCAGGAAGATGTCTGAGTTCGGGCTACGCCCGGCGGTGACTTCGTCAGCATCCAATAGGAAACGTGCGCCGACGTCTGGTCCGCGAGTGACCACGAGCAGCGCATTGCCGGCTGGTAGGGCACGAATGGCAGCTGCGTCATCGGCCGACAGTTCGACCGTACGGGTGTCTTCTTCATTAGCCAAGATGACCCGGGTGGTCTCCCCTGCGTGCAGCTGCATGCCGCAGTGGGAGCAGAAATTGCTGGTAGCAGCATTCTGCCGGCCGCATTTCGGGCAATCGATCATCAGCTGGCCTCCCCCTTGGCCCGGGAACTATCGCGTTTGTGTGTCAGCTTACGCGGCTAGTTCAGTTTTCCTGGACGTACTCGCCGTAGCGTTCTTGGTCCATCAAATCGGTCAGCTCGGCTTCATCGGTCAATTCGATCTCAAACAGCCAAGTGTCATGTGCGCTGTCGCGGGTCAACGCGTCTGGGGTCTCGGCGATGGACTGATTGACGTCGATGACGATTCCAGACACTGGCGAAGCGATCTGGACTTCCCCTTCGGTGTTCTCAATCGAGCCAAGTAGGTCACCAGCGACCACGGTGGCGCCGACCGTCGGCAGCGTGACGTGGACGACGTCAGCAAGTGCCTCAGCCCGCTGGGTCAAACCAACCTGGACGATATTGCCCCGGTCAGCACGCACCCATTGATCGTTGGCTGCATAGCGGGTGTCCTTGGGCAGATCATTCATCGCCGTTCTCCTCGTCAGACTGCTGCGAATCGCAGCTCAAAAACGCGGGCCGGCCAAAGCGCTGGGCTCTGATTTGGCTCGCGGTGCTTCCAGGATAGCCCGAGGTCCACAGCCACCGGCTGCGACGAGCGTCGTGGATGGCTAGATTTTGGCCGCGACAGGTCACCGATATGCGCTGGCTTTGGCTTTGTCTCGGTGTAACGGTCGGCAAGGGATCAAGCTGGACGGCTATAGCGAGGCTGCGTCAAGGTGCGTACCGAATCGATCTTCACCACTGCCAAACTATCTATTTGCACCGTTCCGCCGACTCGCGATGACTCGATCTGGGACACTAATCCCCCACGGAAACGGGCACCTTCGGACAGCGCTTGCGGCTCACCGATGACGTCCAAAGTGATCGGTAGCTCGATGGCTTGGCCGTCGACGATCAGCTGGCCGTCCCGGTCAGCGAACCATGAGTTCAAGCCCAGGCGCACCTGATCATTGATCTCGATGACCTCTGCCCCGGCATCCTTCAACTCCTGCACCGCATTCAACAAGAGCGCAGCTTTGAACGCGCCTTGCGGAGCAGAAATCGTGATGCGAATCCCAGGTCCTTGCGCTGGTGAGGTGCCGCTCAGCAACGACAGCGTGGTGATCTGTTTGGCAGCTTCACGTGCCGCGACTTCAGCGGCGTCAGCACCGCTTTGCAAGGCGTCACGGGTCTGCTGCAACTCGTTGATTTGAGCTTGCAGCAGCGCAGATTCAGCTTGTAGACCATCCAAGACCTGGATGAGATCATCTTGACGCATCGCCGCGTACCGATTTTGGGTCTGGTTGAAGCCAGCCTGGGTGATGATCAAGAATGCGACCAACGCCAAGCTCAATCCAACCATTAACTGGCCCCGACCAAAGCGCTTGGCAGACTGGTCTGGAGCCGTTGTCTCCTCGCTAGCTGGTGCAGCGCTTGGCTGCGCGCGCCGAGCTCGTTCAGTGGGCTCCCCTGAGTTCAGCTCAGGCATGGAAGATCGCCCGTCTGATGACTGCTGCATTGGTGAAGATACGGATGCCCAAGACGACCAACACTGCTGTCGAAAGCTGCGCGCCGACGCCGATCAGATCCCCCAAGAAGACCAGCAATGCGGCGACTAAGACATTCGAGACGAATGAGATCGCGAATACTCGTTCAGAGAACTTCTTTTCCAAATGCGCCCGCCAGGCGCCGACTAGGGCGTCCAGCGCGGCGACGATCATGATCGGCAGATAGGGCTGCAGAGCCACTGGCAAGTCAGGCTGCCAGATCAACGCCAGGATCACACCGAGCAGCAATCCGAAAACGGCCCACATGCAGCTCTCCTTTCGATGCGTCTATTGTGCCCGCACTAAGTCCGGCGCCATTCACGCCTAGCCGGCGGTTCAGCAGGCAAATATTAGATTGCAGTCATCTGGGTGTGGGACTGCTGGCATGGGCAGCGCGGACGCCGCCGTCGGCGGGCAGTTCTAGCTGATCAGCGGTGGCAAGGGTCCAGTTGACGGCATAGGAGTCGCGCAATTGCGCGAGCCAATTCCCGCCTGAACTGGCCGCGAATGCAGCTGGCAGCGTCTTAGGATCACCGATCGCTTCGACACGATATGGCGGATTCAACGAGCGATAGTTGACAGTGATTGCCGAACCGGCTGAGCGGATCGCAGTTCGGGTACTGACGCGCTGCCCGTTGATGGAGATCGCTTCGGCGCCAGCCTCCCACAGCCCATTGACGACCAGCCGCAGGTCACTGTCTAAGACGGTGGCATTTCGTTCCCGACGGCCGTCATCGCGTCTAGCGCCCTCACTGATCGTCAGCACGACGCCCGGGCCGCGCACCGGTACATTGGCGACGCTGACCCGCAGATCGACGGGCACGCTGGGCGCATCCAGACCGTTTTGCTGGCGCAATTGTTCGACCTCACCGTTTAGTTCTTTGGCTTGATCGAGTAGCCGGTCATGTTCCTGTTCCGCGGAGGCGATGCGGCTGAGGATCGCGTCGCGCTCCCCCGCAGCGCCGGGCCGCGCCCCGCCACTGTGGAACGCTGACGAGGCCACCATGATCCCGACTAGCAGGCAGCTCATAAAAGCGAAGAGCCGCCAACCGCCAGCGCGAGACGGATCGGCGGAGCTGGCTTGCTCAGTCGAATAGCTGGCGTCCAAGGCCTCATCGAATAGCAGATTCAATAAGGCCATCGACGTCAAAGCGTTCGCTGGCTGCTGCTCGTGGGTCTTCTCGTCGCGATGCTTGGCACTCATAGCTCAGTGGCTCGCTGATGCCTCGATAGCGTTCATCGTCGAGCTTTCCGTTCCAGCGGTGGGGTGGTCTGCAGTAGCCGGTAGGTCTGCATGATGTACATGCCGGCAGCCCACCAGTACAAGAAGGCGCCCCACAAACTGAACGCCCAACCCGTGACGCGGATCGGGTAGGCGAAGCTGAAATCACCAGCCCCCAGCAACATCAATGGCAGCGCGATGAGCAACATGAAGGTCGCTGCTTTGCCAATGAAATTCACTGGCAACGAGGTGAACCCGCGCGTCTTGAGCGCTGGCACTAGGCACAGCATCGTCAGGTCGCGACCGACCAAGACGATGAACAGCCAAAGCGGCACGATGCCACGAGCGACCAGGCCAATTAGAGTCGCCAAGATGTACAGCCGGTCAGCTAGCGGATCGAGCATTTGACCGAGCCGGCTGATTTGGTTGAAACGGCGGGCGATCCGTCCATCGAGCAGGTCAGTCAATGACGCGACGGCTAGCAAGATGACGGCCGCGAGATCTTGTTTTTGCAGGATCAAAATCAAGAAGATCGGCACCCCAATGAGACGCAGAAAGCTCAACACATTTGGGATCGTCCAAATCTTGTTGCTCACTGGCTGACCAGTGGCTGGATCGAATTTCGTGCTGTCTAAGCTCGCCGGCTGATTAGCGTCCTGGAACGAGGTCTGAATGTCGTGCTCGGGCATCGCCTGGTGACCCTTGCTGGAGCCATTCAATTTGTTCACCATGACCGATCAGCCCGTCTGCTGCGGCCCCGCGGCTGGTCGATTTGGGAGAATCTGCGTTCGCTTGCGAGCTTGTACATTTCCACGATCTGCGGGCCAAGCTGCGACCAGTCGTAGCTTTCCGCGATCTTCCGGCCGCGTTTTAGGCGCAGATCGCGCGGCTCAGCGAGACTTGCGTTGACGGCCTCAGCCAGCGCTGACGGTCTACCGCTAGCAAATAGGTGTCCGCACGCCCCATCCTCATCGGTCAGCACTTCGACGAAAGCTGGCAGATCGGAGGCGACCACCGGCGCACCGCAAGCCAACGCCTCGATGAGTACAATGCCGAAAGATTCACGGCCAGTCTGCGGAGCGATATAGACGTCAGATTCAGCCAGCTGTTGGTTGCGCTGTGCATCGTCAACACCGCCTAGGAAACGCACCCCGTCGATCTTGGTGACGCTGCCATGGCCGATGACCACGACGTCAATATCGGGATGTTGCGCGCGGATCAATGGCAGCGCAGCAGTCAACACGTTAAAGCCCTTGCGGGGTTCGTCATAGCGTCCCAAGAAGGTCAGTCGTGGCTGGTCGCCGCCGCGCCAACGTTGCTTAGCGGGCTCGATCGGATAGTCGGCGACTTCGATGCCGTTGCCGATGACGACCGAGTCGATGCCAGTGTGTGCCCAAGCTACTGAGGCGGCCACCGACGACACTGCGATCGCGGCGTCAATGCTCTTGACGGCTCTGGGGAGCATCGAATTGAAAGCCCGCCAGGCATTGCTCAGCGGCCGCGCAGTGTGGAAGGTCGCCGTCACGGGCCGATCGGTCAACAGCAATGTCTGCAGCGCTACGCTGGGCGTCATCGGCTCATGGATGTGGACGACGTCGAAGTCACCCTCGTCTAGCCATTTCTTGGCTCGACGCGCCGAATTGACGCTGAAGTTGATCCGGGCGACCGACCCATTGGCCTTCAACGGAACTGCCCTGCCGGCGTTGACATAGTGCGAACCGACCAGGCCATAAGATTCGAGCATTCCGGGGGGCGGTTCGTCCGGGGCGAAGATCTGAACGGTCGATCCTTCGCGGTTGAGCCAACCGGCAAGACCGAGCACGTGATTTTGCACCCCGCCGGGGCGCGCGAATGAATACGGGCACACGATGCCGATACGTGCCCGCGGCAGCTGTCCGCCCTGGTCAGCATGGTCGGCACTGGCCTGAGCCGCATAGCCCCATCCAGCACGAATTGCTTTGGTCATGCTTCTACTCCCGGGAAGAATCTTTGCAACATGTGCCAGTCGATGACATGCTCGCACACCTGCGAAGAGAAATAGTCGGCCTGGGCTTGCATCATTCGTGCCAGGCCGTCGGCTTCCGGCTCGGGTTGAATGACTCGGCCAAGTTCGATGTGCATTACGTCGCCGACAAAATGCAAGGAGATGGGAACCAACGCTGCACCGCTGCGTTGCGCGACCAACCCTGGGCCCGCCGGCAATGTCATGGCGATAGAGCCAGTCGCTGTCGCCCAATTGACCGACACTCCCTTGCGGGAATAATCGCGGTCGGCCACTAGCGCGATGACTCGGCCGTGATTGACGGCATCGACCAACTTGTCGATGATGTTCGGCTCATATTGGCGAAGCACGCGATAGCCCAATCGTTTCCGCATCGCCGCAAAATATTCGAACTGCCCGGCCGGCAAATTCTCACCAACAGAAACCACTGGCAGGCCATGGAGGCTAGCCCACGTGCCGGCCAAATCCCAGGAGCCCATATGCGGCAGCGCCAAGACTAGCCCTTGACTGGCATGTAGATGATGCAGCAGCTTGACGTCATCGGGATCAATCTCGACGCGATTAGCTACTTTGTTGACAGTCCAGCGGTGCAGCCCCAGCGAAATCACGGTGTTGCTAAACCAAGACGCCATCGCCGCCTTGGTCTGGGCGTGGCTAGGTTCGTGGCCCATCACGATCGCGAAGTTCAGCTGCCATTGCCGCACTGGCTTAGGCTTTCGTCGCACCATCCAGGTGGCGATCGGTCGGGCAGCCGCCTGCCATAGCGGTTCGGGCACGAAAGCAGCAGCCTTGAAAGCCCGCAGCTTCAAACGTTCAGCAGCTGGGTTGCTCGCCCCGACCTGCTTGCTAGCCGCGGACGATCGAGGAACAGGTTGGCTGCTCAATTGCTTTCCTGAGTACGCAATTGGTCGGCTGTCTGACCGGAAGCCTTAGCTTGCCGATAGACGATCATCATGCGTTGACCAACGGTGATCAGACCAGTGACCACGAGAATCGTCAGCGCTGCAGGCAGGGCCCATGACACGCCCAGACCGGTGGCGAAGGCGCCCGTCAGACCAATGACGAGCCGGTCCGCGCGACCAGCGATGCCACCCTTGACGGCATAGCCGAGCGATTCGCCGCGAGCTTTCGAATATGAGGTGACCTGCCCTAGAGCTAGCGCACAGATCGCCATCGCCGTCCAGATTTCGTCGCCGGTATCGAAGGCTAGATACATCGCCAGTGCGCCGAAGATTGCGCCGTCAGCGAAGCGGTCCAGCGTCGAATCGAGGAAAGCGCCCCAATTTGAGCTAGTGCCTGCGATCCTCGACATAGTGCCGTCCAGGGAATCCGCCAAAACGAAAAGCGCGACCAACAAAGCACCTTGCCAAAGCATGCCTTGTGGGAAGCACCACAAGGCGATGACCGTCGTGACGACTGTGCCGACCCAGGTGACGACATCTGGGGTGATACCGATGCGCAACAAGAGCTTGCAGAACGGTGTAATGACCTTGACCCACCAGCCGCGGGCTGCTTCTAGCATCCGTCCTCCTTGGGCCAGGCCCGTGCGAACAGTTGACGCGTGTCGCCGAGCAGCTGCGGTAACTGCTTGCTGTGTCCGATGATCGGCAAGAAGCTCGCGTCGCCTTGCCAGCGCGGCACGACATGCTGGTGAAAATGCGCCGCAACACTGCCGCCGGCGACGGCCCCCTGATTGACGCCGAGGTTGAAACCGGCCGGCTTCGATACCTCGGCGATGACACTAATGGTCTGCTGGGTTAGTGCTGCGACCTCGATGGTCTCTGCTGACGTCAGCTCGGTGTAGGCCGCCACATGCCGATAGGTGCAGATCAAGGCGTGTCCAGGGTTATAGGGATACAGATTCAGCAAGACGAAAGCCGACTCGCCGCGGTGCACGATCAGGGCGTCCTCGTCGCTGCGCTGCGGAGCGATGCAGAAGGGACAATCCTGTTCGCTACCGTTTTTGGGTCGGCTGTCTGCACCCAGATAGCTCATCCGATAGGGCGTCCAGAGCCTCTGCATCGAATCTGGCACTCCCGCGAACTGATATGGATCGGCCAGTTGCACGCCCTCCGGCAGGTCGGGCGCAGTCATCAGGCGTCCTGTGAATCGGCTTTGACGACTGGTTCGTCGTCCTCGGCTGCTTCAGCGCGCGGATCATTATTGTCCCGACTTTCGACGTGGCTGACGATGCACTCGATCGCCTCATCAATAGCCACCCCGTTACGCTGCGAGCCGTCGCGGAAGCGGAAGCTGACGGTGCCAGCGGCCGCGTCCTGCTCGCCTACGATCAACATGAACGGCACCTTCTGACGCTGCGCATTGCGGATCTTCTTTTGCATGCGTTCGTCGCCTGCATCCAACTCGGTCCGGATCCCGCGCACAGTGAGCTTGGCTAGTACATCGTCCAGATAGTCGTTGTAGGCGTCAGCCACGGGAATGCCGACGACCTGCACTGGCGCCAACCAGGCCGGGAACGCACCGGCGTAATGCTCGATCAACACACCCATGAAGCGTTCAATTGACCCGAACTTCGCCGAGTGAATCATCACCGGTTGTTGATGCGAACCATCAGAGGCGACGTATTCCAGGCCAAATCGTTGCGGCTGGTTGAAGTCATATTGGATCGTCGACATCTGCCAGACGCGGCCAATGGCATCCCGGGCCTGGATTGAGATCTTCGGACCATAGAAGGCCGCGCCACCCGGATCATCTACCAGCGGCAGACCAGATTCCTCAGCGACCTGCTTGAGGATCGCGGTGGCTTCGGCCCACTGCTGGTCAGTGCCGATGAATTTGTCCTTCTTTTTGCCTTCTTCGTCGCGCGTCGACAGCTCGAGGGCGACGTCGGTCAGCCCGAAATCAGTAAGCAATTTCAAGATGAAGCTGAGCAGGTGACGCACCTCGTCTGGGGCTTGTTCCTTAGTGCAATAGGAATGCGAGTCGTCCTGGGTGATGGATCGCACACGGGTCAGGCCCTGCACGACGCCAGACTGCTCGTCGCGATATACCGTGCCGAACTCGAATAGCCGCAGTGGTAGCTCTCGATAGGACCGGCCCCGCGAGGAGTAGATCAGGTTGTGCATCGGGCAGTTCATCGCCTTGAGTCGATAGGCGTGTTCGCCGTCGTCGTCGGTCATTGGCGGGAACATGCCCTCGGCGTAATAAGGCAGATGGCCAGAGGTATAGAAGAGATCTTCCTTGGCGATATGCGGCGTGCCGACGTATTGGAAGCCGTTTTCAATGTGGGCTTTGCGGACATAGTCCTCCATGACACGCTTGATGACCCCACCCTTGGGATGAAACAGCGGCAGACCGGGACCGACCAGCTCGCTGAAGCTGAACAGATCTAGCTCGGCGCCCAGCTTGCGGTGATCACGCTTGGCCGCCTCCGCCATCCGGAACTGATAGTCCTTGAGATCTTCGCGGGTCGCCCAGGCAGTGCCATAGACCCGCTGCAAGGTGGCATTTCGCTGATCGCCACGCCAATAGGCTGCCGAAGTCTTCGTAAGCGCGACGGCATTGATGTAGCCGGTGTGCGGGACGTGCGGGCCGCGGCAAAGATCTTTCCAAGCCACCGATCCGTCGCGGCGGACGTTGTAGTAGATGGTCAGCTCTGCCCCGCCGACTTCGACTGACGAACCATCGTCAGCATTGGCGCCACCCTTGTCACCGATCAATTCCAGCTTGAAAGGCTCGTTGGCTTCTTCTTGGCGGGCTTGCTCATCAGTGACGACCCGACGCACGAAACGCTGTCGTTCCTTGATGATCGCCGACATCTTCTTTTCGATCTTCTGCAGATCTTCTGGAGTTAGCGGATCGGTCTGGAAGTCGTAATAGAAGCCGTCTTCGATTGGCGGGCCAATGCCGAGCTTCGCCTGCGGGAATAGCTCCTGCAGAGCCTGCGCGGTGACGTGAGCTGCAGAGTGCCGGACGATCGAAAGACCCTCTGGAGACGCCATTTCCACCGGCTCGACTTCGTCACCATCAGCAAGTTCGGCGGCCAGATCGACCGTCACGCCATTGACGCGCATGGCCACGATGCTGCGGTCGTCTCCGAAAAGTTCTAATCCAGTGTGCTCAGCGACCTCGCACACTTCGACCTCAGCGCCTCGACGAATCGACAATTTGATGGTCACGACTTCTCCTTTTGGCGACATACCCGGCCGCCCTAGTTCGTTCGTATCCCAGGCTAGTGCAGGGCTCGGACAATTTTCTGATCAGCTCCGTCGCGCCGACTAATCGAAGAAAGAGACAAGATCTCGAAGAACTAGTCCTTTCGCCAAATCTTCTCGTTTGCGGTGTAGCTGGGCCTCGGCATAGTCGGTCTACACCAGGTGCTGGGAGCGGTCTGGGTGGCTGAGGAGCTCTATCCAGATTTCGATCAATTCGATCTACCCAAGGAGATCAAGGCTTTCTATCAGGCCTTCTATCACTGGCAATTGAACGATTAGCAGGTCACTGAACTGCTCAATCAAGGGCGTCCCGGACGCTAACGCTTTGCCGGGCTGACGAGCGACGGCTGCTTGTTCGTCAGCCCGGAATATGCGCTAGCCACGCCGAATCTGAGCGTATTTTGCTAAGTGGCTAGCTGTGGGCTAAGTTAGTCCATGCACCTTTTGCAGGGCGACGGGTTTTCAATCCCACTGGAAACGAGAATCTGTTCCGGCAAGAGAATGCGGACGTGGCTCAGTTGGTAGAGCATCACCTTGCCAAGGTGAGGGTCGCGGGTTCGAGTCCCGTCGTCCGCTCGGAGAGGTCTTGGTGTTAGCGCCGAACGGCCGGCTCAGGGCCTGTTCGGCCGAACTCTAGGAACCTTCATCAGATGGTCAAGAATGACCCAATAGTCAGAAATGACATGGTGGAGTGGCCGAGAGGCGAGGCAGCGGCCTGCAAAGCCGTATACACGGGTTCAAATCCCGTCTCCACCTCGGGCGGTTGGCGCAGTTGGTAGCGCGCTTCCCTGACACGGAAGAGGTCATCAGTTCAAGTCTGGTACCGCCCACCATGCTGATCTGGGGCGATTGGCGCAGTGGTAGCGCGCTTCGTTCACACCGAAGAGGTCACTGGTTCGAACCCAGTATCGCCCACCCTTACTAGCGCATTCCTCGGCCACGTCTCGCCTGCGGATAGCATAAAACTTTCGTTACCTTGCAAAAGTCCACGGTTCGAACAAAAATGTTGGGTTGCGTATATTCGTCTAGGCCGATCACTCCAGGTCGGCATAGCTCTGGCATCAGATTGCGGTGGAGGTTGTTAAGTTGGTCGCGCCCGCTTTGGTGCTCGTCACTGAAACCGCTGGCTCTGAGAAGAATGTCGAGTATTTCCGTCAACTGTTGACGCGGATGCGTCAAATGCGGCCGCAGTTGAACGTCCAATTAGCTTTCGCTGATGATCCAACCCAGGCGATCGACGACCTGCGGCTACGAGAACCCAGCAAGAGCAGCGAGGACGACTCTGACGATGAATTCCCCGCGCAATTGGCGCCAGCTGAAATCGTCTTGGTGCCGCTGGAGATTTCTAGCGTCCAGGAGCCTCGACCGGGGGCCCAGTCATTGGCGACGGCGATCCGTGCTGCCTATGTCGACAGCAAGGTCCACCTAGCCCGTCCAATAGGCCCAGCCAGCGAATTGCTTGGCATTGTTGATCTGCGCTTGCGAGCTGCGCTTTCGGCGCTGCGTGTGACCGAGTTGGACGCCTTGGTGTTATTGGCACCGGGAGGCGCCGACACCCGCGGAGCGACCTTGCTATCGCGACGGGCCAGACAATGGGCAGCTCGACATAAGCTGCCCGTCAACCTCGCGATCGCAGACTCGCCGAGCACTTCCTTGTCCAGTGCCATCGCAAACTTGCACGACCAGGGTCGTCGTCGGATCGCGGTTGGGTGCCTACATTTAGCCGCCGATGACGAGTTCCAAGCCCAGCTGGAGATAGCGAAAGCCTGCGACGCATTGGCCGTCAGCGCTCCCCTGGGCGTGGACGATCGGATTCTAGAGATCGCGATGGGTCGTTATGCGTTCGCCGCGATGGCGATGCTTGACGACGCGCACCCAGTGCCGGACAGCTCCGACGAAGACGACGCCGAATAGGTCAGGCTTCGGGTAGCCCAGCCACCCGCTGCAGCTCGGTCGCCACATCAAAATCGGCGGCTGGCCACTCCAAACCCAGACCAGCCAGTTCGGCCAACAGCAGTTGCGCGACCGCCCAGTTTCGATACCACTTACGATCAGCTGGGATCACGTACCACGGCGCAGCCTCGGTGTTGCACTTAGTCAGCGCGATGGAATAGGCATCCATGTACTGCTCCCATTTGTGCGCGACGTCGACGTCGCCGGGATTGTATTTCCAGTACTTATCCGGCCGGTGCAGTCGGCTGGTCAGTCGCTCCTTTTGTTTGGCACGGGAAACATTCAAGAAACATTTGATGATCCGGGTGCCGTTAGCTACCAAGTCAGCTTCGAATTGATTGATCGCGCCATAGCGACGTTCGATTTCTTCGGCAGGAGCCATCTGTTCGACGCGTTGAACCAAGACATCTTCGTACTGAGAGCGGTCGAAGATGCCGATCATCCCAGCCTCCGGCAGTGCACGCTCGATGCGCCACAAAAAGTCATGCGCCCGCTCTTCAGCGGTCGGTTTCTTGAAGCCGGTGATCTTGACGCCCTGCGGATCGACCATTCCGATGACGTGACGGATGACCCCGCCCTTGCCCGCGGTGTCCATGCCTTGCAAGATGACCAAGATGCTGGGCGCATCGGGATTGGTACGACCGTTGGCGAACAGCTTTTCTTGCAGCTCATCCAAGATCGGCTCGGTGGCGTCCTTGAACACTTCGACATCGCGCTTCCCGTCACCCGGATACAAGGATGCGTCACGAGTGTCGAAATCACGCACGTCGATGGGTCCGTTGGGCGCACGCAAGGCATGCTTGGTCTGCTCAGCGATCGCCAAAATGTCGGTCTTTGCCATGCCTGCCATTATCTCGCGGACGCAATTTCAGCGCGAGTCGCGACAAAGTCAAGCTGTCGTAGGCTGGAGTTGGAGGAATCATGACTGCAGATTCAACGCAAGACCCGACCACAGCGGCGGGCTGGCAGGCGCTCAGCCCCGAGCAATGGCAGCAACGACTGAACCCGGAAGAATTCCACGTGCTGCGGCAGGCTGGCACCGAACGGGCTTTTACCGGCGAATACACCGACACCGAGACCGTCGGCGTCTATCGCTGTCGAGCTTGCGGCAGTGAGCTATTCCGTAGTCAGGAGAAGTTTCACTCGCATTGCGGTTGGCCAAGCTTCTTTGCGCCGCTGGCTGAAGACCGAGTGGAGTACATCGAAGATTTTTCGATCCCTGGCAGGCCGCGTACTGAGGTTCGTTGCGCGACCTGCGACTCGCACCTGGGGCATGTATTCGCTGGCGAAGGTTACGACACCCCGACCGATCTGCGTTATTGCATCAATTCGATCTGTCTGAGTTTAGAAGCAGACGAATCTCAGTGATCGTCATTGCGCTGTGATTCGCCTGTGTGCATCTGCAGCGCTGATTCGGCTGCGGCGTGGCGACGCCGCCTGCGCTGACAGCTGAAATAGGGTCACTGATGTGTCCCAACGACCGACGACTCCGGTGATCCAGTTGCCTGGTGCAGCAGGATTCGATCGAGTCTTGGCTGATTTAGCAGATTTTAGATGGCGCCCCGAGATCCAAGTCGACGAGATTCCAGCGCCACAACGCATCGCGCCTTTTGCAGCTGCGATGGAAGCGCTGGTCGAAGACGTCGACACTGAGCTTGGATCTGGACGCCTGATCATCTTGCACGACCCACAAGGAAACTCCGCCTGGCAAGGCGATATCCGTTTCGTCAGCTATGTACGCGCCGATGTCGACCTAGAGATGGCCAGCGATCCGTTGCTCGCTGAGGTGGGCTGGAGTTGGCTGTCTGATGCTCTCGACGATCGGCAGGCCGACTATGTCGCAGCGTCGGGCACCGTCACATCGGTAGCTAGCCGCAGCTTTGGTGAACTGGCTGAAGACGGCGATCGCGCTGAGATCGAAATCCGGGCCTCATGGACACCGATCGTCGATGGGCGCGGCGTGAGCGTACATCTGGCGGCTTGGCAAGATTTGCTGTGTCACACGTGCGCGCTACCGCCGGTCGGAGACGGCATCGTCGCGCTGAATAGGTCTTTTCGGCGGGGCTGATCTGGCTCAGCTGTGTTCACACTTTGCTGCTTGCTCCGAGACGCTGCGTCGCGAACTGTCTAGTTCAATGTCGAAACGCTCCCCCATGGTCGCGATGTAGTTCATGACCTCTTGAGTGATCTGACGATCGGTCAGGCCTAAATCGGCCAACACTTCGCTACGGCTCGCTGGAGCCAAGAAACGCTGCGGTATGCCGAACTGGCGGACCGGGACGTCGACGTCAGCGGCGTCCATAGCGATCTCCAATTGTGAGCCCAAGCCACCGACGACCAAGCCGTCTTCAATAGTGACGACGAACTCATGCTGAGCAGCCAATTCGACCAGCGCAGCGTTGACCGGCAATGCCCACAACGGGTCGACCACCGTCACACCAATGCCCTGCTGCTCCAGTCGGTTGGCGACACTGAGCGCCATGCCCATGAACTGGCCGTAGCCGACGATCAAGATCTTCGCATTGTCGGACCGAGCCAGGACGTCGACGCCATCTACATGTCGCAGCGCCGGGATTGGATCAGGCATCCGCTCCTTGGAAAATCGGATGACGGTAGGTGCATCGTCGACGTCGACGGCTTCGCGCAGCGCGGCGGTCAAGCGTTCTTGATCGCGTGGCGCAGCTAGTCGTAGGCCCGGCACCATGCCCAGCATTGAGGTATCCCACATGCCATTGTGGCTGGCTCCGTCGGGACCGGTGATGCCGGCGCGGTCGAGCACGAAGGTGACGCCCAAATCGTGCAGGGCGACGTCCATCAGCACCTGATCAAAAGCACGGTTCAAGAAGGTCGAATAGACCGCGACCACCGGGTGCAAACCTGCTTTGGCCATGCCAGCCGCCGAAGCGACCGCATGTTGTTCGGCAATGCCGACGTCGAAGACGCGTTCCGGGAATGCCGCGGCGAAACGCGCCAGACCAGTCGGGTGCAGCATCGCGGCCGTTAACGCGACTACATCTGGACGCTGCTCAGCGATAGCGACGATTTCGTCAGCGAAAGCATCGGTCCAAGTTGCTTGCACGTCATCGACCAGTGGGCGGCCCGTGATGTCGTCAATCTGGCCCACGGTGTGGAATAGATCTTCGTCATGCTCCTCGGCTGCTTTGAAGCCGCGACCCTTGCGAGTGATGGCGTGCACGATGACGGGGCCGCCGTAGCCCTTGGCCTGCTGCAAGGCGGTCACCAGCGCATTCAAATCATGACCGTCGACCGGGCCGAGATATTTCAAGCCAAGATCTGCGAACAAACCTTGCGGTGCGAGCAGATCCTTTAGCCCAGCTTTCATGCCATGCAACAGTTCGTAGGTGCCTTTACCGACCACCGGGGTGTTCTTGATGCTGGTCTTAAACCAGTTCAATGCTTCTTCGTAGCGCCGATCTGTGCGTACTGCAGCCAAATGCTGCGACACACCGCCGACCGTGGGCGAATATGACCGGCCATTATCGTTTACGACGACGACCAACGGAATCTCTGAATCCAGCGCAATGTTATTCAAAGCTTCCCAGGCCATCCCACCGGTCAGCGCGCCATCACCGATGACGGCCACCACGGTGCGCTGCTCACCGCGCAGCTTGAATCCGCGGGCCATGCCTTCAGCCCATGACAGCGACGCCGATGCGTGAGAATTCTCCACCCAGTCGTGCTCGGACTCAGCGCGCGACGGATAGCCAGAAAGCCCGTCCTTTTGACGAAGCTGCGGGAACTGCGCCGCGCGTCCGGTCAAGATCTTGTGCACATAGCTTTGGTGACCTGTGTCGAAGATGATCGGGTCGGCCGGCGAATCGAAGACGATATGCACAGCCATCGTCAGCTCGACGACGCCTAGGTTTGGCCCAAGGTGACCACCAGTGCGGCTGACATTCGAAATCAAGAATTTCCTGATCTCGTCACCGAGCTGCTCGAGCTCAGCCGGGCTCATCACCCGTAGATCAGCAGGCTTTGTGATCTCGTTGAGCAGCGACCAGCGCTGCGAAGGGTCAATCGCCCGTCCGTTCGCATCTTTCACTTGAATCGCCTCCGCCTAGACTCCAACCGAGTCATCCCACGATTTTAGGCGTTCATAGTCAATAACCGAACTTCACGTAGCGCAGATCTGCAGCTCCCGCAACTGCGCGACCAATGCAGTCGGCGCGGCTGCTCTCTATAGCTTCTTGATGAAGATCTTCCCCCGCAAAGCTTCCTCGATCAGAAGCACTGCACGACGCCGACGAATCAACCGCGCTTCCTCGGTCTGCAACATCTGGACCGCACCGTCCAAGACCTGTGGCGCGACTTGATCCATCAAACTAGCTCTAGCTTCACCTAGCGCTTTACGCGTCGACCTAATCTGACCCTCGACATATTCAGCAGCAAATCGCGCCAAGACCACTGGATGCTTACGCAATTGCGGATAGCTGCGGTAATCGGCTGGGCAACAATCCAATAGCCAACTGACTGCGGCCGACTCCCAATCAGGCACAGCTGGTGGCGGCACCTGTTCGGGCCAGCCAGGCGGCACATAGCACTGCCCAAGCAGCTGTTTGGGAGCGTCGTCGGCATTGACCACTCGTTCGGTGGCTCGTCTGGGTGGCGCAGCATTCATGCCTTGCCGGCGTTGCCTGGGACGTTCATAGCCGTCTCGAAATGCGATCCTGGGCTGAGTAGCAATGACAGTCATGGTCATCTCCTCGTGTTGGGCAGCCATCCGCTGCGACCTGGTGGGTCTACCGTCAAACGACCAATAGAACCCTATCGAACATTTGTTCTATTAAGAGTATGCACCAAGGCACTGACATTTTTCGAGTAGCTGTGCACAACTAGGCAAAAAATTTTCAACGAATCAATGACAGCTTTCCCGGATCGCCACATAGCCAAAAAGTGAGTGGCTAAAAAGCGAGTGGACCGAGCTCACGTCTCGGTCCACTCGCTGTCTTTAGCTAGCTGTCGGAAATCAACGATCGCGTAGCGACCGCAGCACATACTGCATGATGCCGCCATTGCGGTAGTAGTTCGCCTCGCCTGGGGTATCGATGCGCACCACAGCTTGGAATTCGACCTTGTCGCCATTCGGCTTGGTCGCGATGACATCAACCGTCGACGGCGTACTACCCTCGTTCAGTGCCTCAATGCCAGTGATCTCAAAGGTCTCTTCGCCGTCCAGCCCTAGCGAGTCGGCACTCACGTACAGCGGGAACTGCAGCGGCAAGACGCCCATGCCGATCAGGTTCGAACGGTGAATTCGTTCATAGCTCTCTGCGATGACCGCCCGAACACCGAGCAGCATCGTGCCCTTGGCAGCCCAGTCGCGCGAAGAGCCGGAGCCATACTCCTTGCCGGCTAGCACGACCAAGGGCACACCAGCTTGCTGATAGTTCTGAGCTGCCTCGTAGACGGTCGTAACCGGGCCGTCTGGTTGGGTGAAGTCACGGGTGAATCCACCCTCGGTTCCGGGCGCGACTTGGTTGCGCAGCCGAATATTTGCGAAAGTACCGCGGATCATGACCTCGTGGTTGCCGCGACGAGAACCATAGGAGTTGAAATCAGCCCGCTCGACACCGTTATCAGTCAAGTATTGACCTGCTGGCGAGTCAGCCTTGATTGAGCCTGCCGGCGAAATGTGGTCTGTGGTCACCGAGTCGCCGAGCTTGAGCAGCACGCGCGCCCCAGCGATGTCAGAAACCGGCTCTGGCTCGCGCGGCATGCCTTCAAAATAGGGTGGCTTGCGGACATACGTCGACGCGTCATCCCATTCGAAGACGTCACCATCAGGCGTCGGCAGGTTGCGCCAGCGCTCGTCCCCAGCGAACACGTCCGAATACGACGAGCGATACATCTCAGTATCGATATGGGCATTGATGACATCGTCAACTTCGGCAGGGCTAGGCCAAATATCGCTCAGGTAGACATCTGCACCTTCCGCGTCCTGGCCAAGCGGCTCAGTAGTGATATCAATGCCCATGTTGCCGGCCAGCGCATAGGCGACGACTAGCGGCGGGCTGGCAAGATAGTTCATCTTGACGTCAGGATTGATCCGACCCTCAAAGTTACGGTTACCCGAGAGCACTGCGGTGACGACCAGGTCGTCATCGTTGGCTGCCTCGGAAAGCTCAGGGATGAGCGGACCAGAATTACCAATGCAAGTCGTGCAGCCATAGCCGACGACGTCGAAACCGAGTTGCGCTAGCGGCTCAATCAGCCCGGCCGCTTGCAAATAGTCAGTGACGACCTGCGAACCTGGTGCCAGTGTCGTCTTGACCCAAGGCTTACGGGTCAAGCCACGCTCAGCAGCCTTCTTGGCTAGCAGACCAGCAGCGACCATGACTGACGGGTTCGAGGTGTTCGTGCACGAAGTGATCGCGGCGACACCGACTGCACCATTGGCGAGCTGGACCTCAGCGCCGTCCAACTGCTTGACGACCTGCTTATCTACATTGCCGGTGTAATCAGGCAGCGCAGCGGTGAACTGTTCTGCCGCGTTCGTCAACTCGATACGATCTTGCGGGCGCTTCGGGCCAGCGATCGACGGCTTGACGGTGCCCAGATCGAGCTCCAGATATTCGCTGTAGACCGGCTCATTGTCTGGCTCAAACCACAGCCCTTGAGCCTTGCAATAAGCCTCGACTAGCGCCAGCTGCTGTTCGTCACGGCCGGTCAGGCGGAGATATTCAATAGTCCGATCGTCGATCGGGAAGACCGCGATCGTTGAACCATATTCAGGGCTCATATTGCCGATCGTCGCGCGGTTAGCGACGGGCACTTCACTGACACCCGAACCATAGAATTCGACGAATTTGCCAACCACTCCGTGCTTGCGCAGCATATCTGTGATCGTCAAGACGAGATCAGTCGCAGTGGCTCCTTCAGGCAGCCTGCCCGACAGCTTGAATCCAACGACCTTCGGAATGAGCATCGAGACTGGCTGGCCAAGCATGGCAGCTTCGGCTTCGATACCGCCCACGCCCCAGCCCACGACACCAAGGCCGTTGACCATCGTGGTGTGTGAGTCGGTGCCGACACAGGTGTCGGGATAGGCCTGCAGCTCCCCGTCCACCTCGCGTGCGAAAGTGACCCGTGCGAGGTGTTCGATGTTGACCTGGTGGACGATGCCAGTGCCTGGCGGAACGACCTTGAAATCGTTGAACGCGGTCTGCCCCCAGCGCAGGAACTGATAGCGCTCTTGGTTGCGCTGATATTCCAGATCGGTATTGATGCGCAGCGCTTCAGGCGAACCGAATGCATCTGCGATGACCGAGTGATCAATGACGAGCTCAGCTGGCGACAGCGGATTGATCTTCGCCGGATCTCCCCCGAGGTCGGTCATCGCTTCGCGCATCGTCGCCAGGTCGACCACGCAAGGCACACCAGTGAAGTCCTGCATGATGACGCGAGCCGGAGTGAACTGAATCTCATGATCTGGATCGCTTTGTGGATCCCAGCTACCTAGCGCCTTGATGTCGTCGGCAGTGATATTGGCGCCGTCTTCGGTCCGCAGCAGGTTTTCCAGCAAGACTTTCAGGCTAAACGGGAGGCGCTGTTGCCCGTCGACCTTGTCGAGCTGGAAATAGGTGTATTCGGTGCCGTTGACGTCCAGGATCGTCTTCGATCCGAAGCTATCGATGCTCATCGCCGCTCCTCGCCGTATTGGGGCTGACTTAGAATTTATCTTGACGTCAAGATAATATCCCATTGCTGGCTTCGATATTGGCATTTCACCGTTGCGCTGCCCACTAAGGTCCGCCTTGGTCGCATTCGGGCGTCGGTGGCCGGCTCAGCGACGAGTCAATTTGGCCACGCATTCGACGTGGTGGGTCATCGGGAATAGATCGAAGGCTCGTAATTCGGTCATTTGCCAGCCGAGTTCAGTGAACGTCTTGATGTCGCGAGCCAGCGCTGCAGGGTCACAGGCGACATAGCTGATCGCCCGCGCACTCGACGCTGCTAGCTTGCGGACGACCTGCTTTCCGGCACCGGTGCGCGGCGGATCGAGCACTATGACGTCTGCCTTGGTCGGCAGCTTGGCTAGGTTGCGTTCTAAGGAGCCGGCTAGGAAGGTAGCTTCCGGCACATTCTGCTTGGCCTGTTTGACGGCAGCCTTGCTCAATTCGACCCCAGTCACCTGGCAGCCAGCGTCGACCAAGGCACCGGCGAATAGCCCGACTCCACAGTAAAGATCCAGCGCGCCGTCACCTCGCTGCGGTTGCAATTGATCTAGCACTGCGCGCGTCAAAGTCTCCGCTGCACCAGGATGAACCTGCCAAAAGCCATCTGCGGCCACTTGATATTGGCGCGCCCTAACTTGCTGATGAACATTCGCCGGTCCGACGACTTGCCGGCCAGCCCGTTTGACGCTGACGGCATCGTCTCCGACGCAGACTGTCAGTTCGCCGTCTCCATCTGCGAGCTGCTGCAAATGGCTCAACTTTGGCCCTCGCCGATCCGCGATCAGACAACCTTGGGGCGGCAACTCAACTAGGCGATCAGAACGCCAGGCTCGCAATCCGACCCTAGCTGGGCCATCGGCAACCGCAGTAGTCAGATAGCGCATCCGGGTCCGCCAGCCCAGTCCGTCATCGTCACCGGGCACTTGTTGGACCAAGGTCTGCCATTGCAGACCTGCCAAGCGCTGCAATTGTTCAGCGATGACGGCCGCCTTCAAACCCCGCTGCGCGGTCAACTCGACGTGCTGAAAGTCACAGCCGCCACACAAGCCAGCGACTGGGCAAGGTGCTTTGACCCGATGTGGCGAGGCGATCAAGACCTGTTCAGTCTTAGCCCACCAATATCGATCGTGGGTGGTGTCGATCAGCCTCGCCATGACTTGTTCGCCAGGGATCGCGTCCCGGACGAAGATGACGCGACCTTCGTGCCGCGCCACACAGTGCCCACCGTGAGCTATCGGCCCGGCATTCAGAGGACCGACCAACTCCTCAGCGACGGTGGACACGCTCATGACTCACGGGTGGGTCGGTACCAGGCCCTCAGGCAATTGCATCGGAATTAGGTCACCAGGCACGCGCGGCTGCTCGTCGCGGCGAACCACGCAGTTGCAGAAGAACTCGTAGAAGGCTTCGCTTAGGCCTTCGGTGCCGCTTTCCAACGCAGCCTCGCCCATCACGACACCCCGCAGCAGCCACCGCGGCCCCTGCGCGAACCAGGTGCGCGAAACGTGGAACGCGTCATTCCCTTGCGGATCTTTCATCGGAATGACGCGGCGCAGCTCCGTACCGAAGGGACCTTCGCCCATCTGCATCGTGCCGCCGACCTCTTCAGTCGCCTTGGCCATGTCGTGCCGGATCTCGCTGAGCATCGAAGTTTGCCCCGGTGCGGCGAACAACGAGACCTCGATCGCCGAATTGCCCAAGGCGGCGAGCACAGCTTGCACGTGATTAGTCTGCTCGTCGACCTGCAACTGCAAATTCATGCCATCAAAAGGCGTAAAGATCACTGCGCCTAAGTCGAGCCGCTCGATATCGTCAGCGTCCAGATCGACCTCGTCAAAATCGAAGGGGCCGTCCTCGCGCCAATCCTGGACGGCATCCAGTTCGTCCCACTTTGGATCGTCAATATCGTGGGCCGCATCGCCGCGCTTGGCGGATTCGTCGGCGGCGTCTTCGCTATCTGCTGCAGCGGTCTTGACCGCAGCCACGGCTTGGTCTACTTCGTCTTCAACATCGGCCAACTCGGTGGTGGCGTCGACGTCATCTTCAACGATTTCGGCGATCTCTGCGGTGGTCTGATCGTCCAGCTCAGCTGGTTCTAGAGGGGCTTGATCAGCTTGCTTTTTGCGACCGAAAATCACTGCTGCTCCTGATAGTTGAGGTTGGGACGCGCAGCCATCTGCAGCGGCGCGCGAGATACCCGCTTTCGACTCCACAGCTTAGCGGCTCGATGCTATGACCAGTGCCGCCGGGTGTCATGCGTCGGCCATCCAGGTCCGACTTTTCGTAGCGAGCAGAACCATCGCGGTGCACAGCGCCAGTCAGCTGGGCTGCGCTACCCAAGCGCTGACTTGACCGGTCGAACCATGCCCACCGCTGCCCCGTTCAGATTGCGGCAGCTGCTCGACGAGATCGAATCGCGCCCGCGCGACTTGCTGAATGACCAACTGCGCGATCGCGTCTCCGCGGCTGAGCCGAATTGGCTGTTCGCGGTCGGTATTGAGCAGACAGACTTTGATTTCACCGCGATAGCCAGCGTCGACGGTGCCGGGCGCATTGACGATCGTCAGCCCATTTCGAGCTGCCAAACCTGAGCGTGGGTGCACCAGACCGACATAGCCCTCGGGTAGCGCGATCGCTATCCCAGTCGGCACGAGGCGACGTTCTCCCGGGGCCAATTCGACATCGATGGTCGTGCAGAGGTCCGCTCCCGCATCACCTGGGTGCGCATAGCTCGGCAGACAAATTTCTGGGTCCAGCAGCTGCAAGAGCACGGTCGGCTGGTCGATATCTGCGCAGTCGTTCATGGCAGCACGTTAGCCGCTTAGCCACGCCGAAGCGCAGCCCCCTCTAGGATGGAGCTTGTCAGCCAACACGAGGAGAACCCGTGGCAAACATGGAATACAAGATCGTCGCCGGCATGCTCGGCGGCGCAGCGACTTTCGTCGTCCAAAAACTCATCCGCGCCAGCTGGAAGACCATCACTGGTGACGAGCCGCCGAACCCGAGCGACCCAGAAGCCTCGACGGTCGCTGCGGTCAGCTGGGTCGCGGCTAGCGCCGTCGGTGTGGCGGTCGCTCAGGTCTTGGTGCAGCGGCTAGTCGCCAAGCGCTATGACAGCGTCGGCAAGGGCATCAAATTTGATCGCGATGACCGGCAAACCATCAAGGCGCAGGTCTAAGACTTCGCCATCGCTATCCAAGCGAGCACAGTAAAGCGCGGGCGCCCGATCGGGTCGTCCGCGCTTTGCGTAACACCGAATCAGTTATACGCAGTCGACGCAGTAGTCGAAGCCATCCTTGGTGGTGGCTAGCTGGCTGCGGTGCTTGACCAGGAAGCACTTGCCGCAGGTGAATTCATCGGCCTGTCGCGGCAGCACGCGCACGGTCAGTTCTTCGTGCGAAAGATCAGCGCCCGGCAGCTCAAAAGCTTCGGCGGCCTCGACCTCGTCTTCATCGACATTGCCTGAGTTCTTATCATTGCGACGAGTCTTCAATTCCTCCAAGGAATCTTCGCTGATCTCCTCGTCGGACTTGCGGGGGGCATCGTAATCTGCGGCCATCTGTCCTTCTAAATCGACGGTTGACGGTATTTGGACCGCGCCCATTGTGGCCCTAGTTGGCGCTCAGCACAAGAGCACATGCAGATTAACGCGTGGCAAAGCTATCTTGACGTCTGCGAAGCAGGTAATCTCGCCTGCAGTGCTCGGCAACAGAGTGGCATGAATAGAGTGGCATGAATTCGGCTGCCGGAGCGAACCTGTCGATATCCGAAAGAGCGTAATTGATGCAAAGCACGTTGACTCCCCGGGAAATTCAGGCCCGGCTACGCGGCGGACAAAGCGTCGCTGACGTGGCCGCCGCTGCGGGTGTTGACGAGGACTATGTCGATAACTTCGCCGGCCCGATATTGGCCGAACGCGAGAACGCTGCCCAGTTGGCCCGTGGCGCGCAGGTCCGGCGGCGCGGTGAGGCCAGCTCGAACCGCAAGTTAGCCGATGCAGTGTTGGACAAGTTAGCTGGCCTGGGCATCGATGAGGACGCCGTTGGCTGGGATGCCTGGCGCGAGCCTGAGGAAAACTGGACCGTCGCCGTCAGTTGGCCTGCCGCCAGCGACGAGCCCGCCCAAGAAATCGGCGCGCAGCCTGACCAAGAGCGCCACACCGCCTTGTTTGAATTCGATCAACGGGGTCGTTTTTCGGTCGCCAAGGACGCGCTCGCGCGGATCTTGATCGACGACCAGCACGCGGCCAAAGTTGAACGCGTCGACCCCGATGCGGAACCGACGATCGATCTGAACGACGAGTTGGCGATCGTGCGCGCCGTCCAAGATGACGAGCCGCAGCGACCAGCTGTCGTCCCGGATGCGACCGGCCCCTACAATCGGCTGCCCAATGACGAACCAATCGGCCACATCGTCAATGCCGCCTCGGTCGAACACACTGACTGGTCGGAGCCTGATCTCGAACAGGTCGACGGCATCTATCAGATCGCTAAGGGCGGCGACATGGATGTCTTGTACGAGATGCTCGCTGGTTTCAACGAAGATTCGGTGCGGATCTATACCGGCTTGACTAAGCCACCCACTGAGCCACAGCGCACAGCCACCGTGACGACTGAAGCGATCGTGCGCACGACTGTGCAGGCCCCCGCTGAACCAGAGCGTGACTATTGGGAAACTGAGCCGGACCAATCCGCTGAGCTAACAGATGACGCCCAAAAGTTGGAGCCGACCACCGAGCAGCCGGCTAGTGACGCCGCAGAAGCGCCGGAGGCCTCTTCGGCTCCTGACGCCGATGATGCGCAGGCGCCGGCTCAGCCCGTCGACTCTCAACAAGACACCGATCGTGGTGTGCACGCAGAACCGGTCTTGTCCGAATCGGCGGCTAACGAGCCCGCAACTTACGATGACGAGCCGACTGCAGTCTTGGATGCTTCAGCTGCGTCCGACATTCCAGCTGACGACCAGCCCGCGACACCCCCGGCACCGCATGTCCCAGCACCAGAAGATGTGGGCGTGGACGAACCTACCCAAGACAGTCTCTTGGACGATGAACCGCCGACGAAACCCAAACCTAAGCCCAAAGCACGAAAACGAGCTTCGGTACCCAGCTGGGATGAGATCATGTTTGGCTCGCCACAGCAGCGCGAGTGATTGCCACCGATCTGCTTGTCTAGACCGCTGGGCTTTCTAGGGCTGCATGAGCGCCAGGCATGGCTGCTCTGGGGCTAGCCGCAATCCATCAGCAACGGGATTCGTACCTCATTTGGGGTCAACGAACCGTGCTGCCCGACCAGGGTCAATTCCCCAGCCTTGGTCAAGCTCATCAACGCCCAATCATCCAGGCACGCGACCAGCACATCGCCGATATATGAGCGGACCCGATCGTCGACCTCACCCCACCAGCCATCAGCGATCGCCTGCTCCCGAGTACGGACGAGTGCCCTATCGCCCAAGATGTCCTGCCAACGCTGCGCGACCCGTTCGGGGTTTTCGGTATACAGCTGACGCAGCCGCGGTTCTCCGGAGATCAACGCAATGCCGTCAGAAAGTCCAGGGATGTCTTCGATGACGATTTGCTTAGCTTCGGGGACGTCGACCATGCCGTGGTCGCCAGTTATCAACAGGCAGACGTCACTGGGCAGGCTATTGCGCAATGTCTCCAGGTATTCGTCGATTTCGTCGAGCATCGCTCGCCAGGGCACCGAACCGCAGCCTTCATGGTGGCCGGTCGCGTCCAGCTCACGTTCATACAGATAGACGAAGGTCTCGTCAGCCGAGGTGGCTGCGTCGACGGTCAAGCGGATTCGTTCGTCACGTGAATCACTAGGAGCGACCGGCACGAATTCGCCGCCACGCTGGCTGGCTTGCGTCAAACCGCTGCGCGCGAAATGTTCAGGACAAACCGAACTGACCAAGACCCCCGCTTGTTCGAGTTTCCCGAACCAGGTGGGATGCACTTGGACGGCTTGTGCCGGCACTGCCGCGCTCCAAGCCAACGCATTCAAAGCTTGTCCATCGACGCGGAATTCGTAGCCGACGACCCCATGGCGTCCAGGTGCCAGACCGGAGCCGAGACTGGTCAATGAGGTGGCTGTCGTCGACGGTGCAGCGCTGGTCAGCTCGAGGCAAGTGTCCAGCAGCGAGCCCAGATAGGGCACCCGCGGGGCGTGTCGTCGCAGCAGTTCGAGCCCGAGCCCGTCAACCATGACCAGCACATAGCGCGAGGCCTGCGGAATCGACAGCGCCGGACGGGCACCGTCCAATTGCGGACGTAACTGACTGGCAATCGACGGCAGAATCTCGGCGATAGTGGAATGCCCATGTTGGGGCAGCTGAAAATGCCCGCTCATCGCACTCGCTGCTGCAATGCCGAGGCGAAAGCCAGCAATTTGGCCAGGTTTTCGGCTCCGTCAGCGGTCTCGCTCATGCGCACGACGATGTCTTCGCCGGTGCTCATGCCGGTGTAGCCGTGATCTGCTTCACAGTTCGGGTCCGGGCAACTAGCAGGCTCAAGGTCGATACGCCGCACCGACTGCCAGGAAAGGTTGAGCCAAGCTTCGACGACGCTTGCTTGCGCAGCGCCGAAACGTTCTGGTTGGGCGACGACTTTGGTCAGCGCGATCGGGCCGAGTTGACGCAGCGGGATCGACTCCAGCGAGGTGATCGCAGTGCCCGCCGTCAACGGCATCCCTGGATGAATCGCAGGATCATTACCTTCGTCGGTATGCGAAACGATGAGCCGTGTGTCGGTCAACACCAGCACCGTCAGGTGCCGAGCTACGCCGTCGTGTCCGAAGGTGACCTCATGTTGGGCGATGTGGTGTAGCGCACGTTCGTCAGCGATTGCCGATTGCACCGAATCGAGCACCAACTGCGGGAAAAATCCGCTGGCTTCGACGTCTGCGATCAAGCCCGGCGGCAGCGCAGGCCCGGCTGCGCAATCCACTGCTCCGGAAGCCGGATTGGGTGGCGCAGCATTTGACGACGCGGCGAGCCCCGCAGCAAATCTGCGGTGCCGCGGATTTCGTCCCGATGGATCAATGCTCATTGGATCATCTTGCCACGAAAGGCCTTTTGGATCGCAGCGCTGTTTGCGCCGCCGAGCCAGCCGAGCTGCCGAGCAGTGCTGAACGGCTAGGCTGGCGGGCGTGGGAAAACAGCCGTTCGTTGGCCTTCGACTGCAGAGCTGGTCTTTTCGTCGGCTGAGTCGACGGCTCAAGAAGCGCGGCTGGGTCGAGGTGATTACCCCGTTCACGGGCTATGGCAGCCCCGATCTGGTGCGCGTCATGGGACGCATCGAGCTTCGTCCCCCCGATATTGTCGCTGGCCCAGCGACGTCGATGTTGCATTTTCTGAATCAACGCGGTTGGCGCAATTTCTTCACCGCCCCGGTTTCTGGACACGAAGTCAGCGTCGAGCTAGCTGGGCAGTGCGTTGAATTGCGTGCTGACGAAGCGGGCTACTTCGACGTGCGCATTCAGGCTGGCGGTCTGGAGCCCGGCTGGCATGAGGCGACGGTGTCTGGCCCGCAGATGGTGGACGCGAAAGCCCCGGTCTTGGTCATCGGCGACGACGTCGAGTTCGGTCTGGTCAGCGATATTGACGACACGATCTTGGCGACCAGGCTGCCGCGACTGTTGATCGCTGCCTGGAATTCGTTAGTCATGACTGAAGGAAAACGTCAAGCCATCCCAGGTATGGCCGATCTCTACCGGCAACTTCTCGACGAAAACCCGGGGGCGCCGATCATCTATGTCTCGACTGGCATTTGGAACACCTTGCCGTTCTTGAACCGATTCATGGCCCGCCATGACTATCCGCGTGGGCCGCTGCTGTTGACGCATTTCGGCCCGACCCAGACCAGCTGGTTTCGCTCGGGTCCCAATCATAAGCGCTTCGCACTTTTCGAGCTGGCTAGGGATTTTCCAAATATCAAGTGGGTCTTGTTTGGCGACAACGGCCAACACGATCCGATCTTGTATCGCGAGTTTTCTCAGCTGTCCCCCGGTTCGGTGCGCTTGATCGCGATCCGCGAGCTGAGCGGCACCGAACACGTCTTGGCACATGGTACGACTACGGTGTTGAGCGATTCGGCACAGATCACCTATACCCAGCCGGTGGTGCCAGAAGTGTTCGGCGCTGACGGCCATGAGCTAGCGCCTAAGGTGTTCGCTGCGCTGGAGCAAGGCAGCGACGGTTAAGCCTACGTTCTATCCCGCAATTTGATGTCTAAGCGCCCAGGATTGGGTCTCCCCGGCGTGCTTGATAGCTCATAGCAGTTCATTTATCGGAAACTATGCGTGGCCGCTTTCGCGGCGAGACGGACGATCGATCCAAGCAGGGAGTCGGAGTGGCAAACACCGAGATCGAAGAAATCGACGAGCGCGTCATTGACGTCGACGTCAGCGCCGAGATGGAATCCAGCTTCCTGGAATATGCCTACTCGGTGATCTACTCGCGCGCCTTGCCAGACGCCCGCGACGGCCTCAAACCCGTGCAACGTCGCATCTTGTACACAATGCACGAAATGGGTCTGCGTCCCGATCGTCCGCACGTCAAATGCGCGCGTGTGGTCGGTCAGGTGATGGGTCAGCTGCACCCGCACGGCGACTCAGCGATCTATGACGCGATGGTGCGGCTAGCTCAGCCGTGGGCGATGCGCTTGCCGATGGTCGACGGTCATGGCAACTTCGGATCATTGGACGCTGGCCCTGCTGCCTATCGCTACACCGAAGCGCGGCTGGCTCCGGCTGCGTTGGCGATGGTCGAATCGATCGACGAGGACACCGTCGATTTCCGTCCCAACTATGACGGCAAAGAGACCGAGCCCAGCGTGCTGCCCTCGGCGATCCCGAATCTACTGGTCAATGGCGCGACCGGCATCGCGGTCGGCATGGCCACCAATATGGCGCCGCATAATCTGGTCGAGGTCATTGCAGCGTTGCAATATCTGCTGAAGCATCCCGACGCGGAGCTGGACGCATTGATGCGCTTCATCCCTGGACCGGACTTCCCTACCGGCGGCAAGATCATCGGACTGGACGGCATCAAGGACGCCTACGCGACTGGTCGCGGCACACTTCGGTTGCGCGCTACTGCCCGCGTCGAACAGGTCGGTCCGCGCCGTCAAGGCATCGTCATCACTGAACTGCCGTACGCGATCGGCCCGGAGAAGATCATTGAGCAGATCAAGGATCTGGTGCAGCGCAAGAAACTCACCGGCATTCATGACGTCAAAGACCTGACTGATCTTGGCAATGGTCTGCGGCTGGTGATCGAGGTCAAGAATGGCATCAACCCGGACGCGCTGCTCGAGCAGCTATATAAGCTGACGAAACTCGAGGATTCTTTCGCGATCAACAATGTGGCGCTCGTGGATGGCCAGCCGCGCACTTTGACGTTGAAAGAATTGCTCGAGGTCTACCTTGATCACCGCCTAAATGTGACGCTGCGGCGATCGAAGTTCCAGCTCGGTAAGGCCCAAGATCGCTTGCACCTGGTCGAAGGCTTGCTGCTGGCGATGGTCGACATCGATGACGTGATCGCGATCATTCGCTCGTCGGAGGACGTCGCAGAGGCCCGTCATCGCTTGATGGAGGCTTTCGAGCTTTCTGAAGCCCAGGCCAATTACATTCTCGACCTGCAGCTGCGTCGATTGACCAAGCTGTCGCGCATCGAACTCGAATCCGAACGCGACGAGCTGCTGCGTCGGATCGGTGAGTTGACCGAGCTGGTGGAGAATCCGGCCGCGCTACGTGAGCGTGTCGGCGAAGAGCTGGACGCCATCGCCAAGCGCTTCGGCACGCCACGCCGCACGGTCTTGTTGGAGTCCTCTGGTATCGCCGCACCGACCGCTAATTCGCTCGAGATGCCGGACGTGGAGTGCCTGGTGATGTTGAGCTCAGCTGGGCTACTCGCGCGGTTGGACTTGCCAGACGGCGCCGAGCCACCACCTGCCCAGGGGCCGCGCGCAAAGCATGATGTCATCGTCTCGGTGATCCGGACGACCTCGCACGCTGAATTCGGGGTGCTGACCAATCATGGTCGGTTGCTCAAAGCCAGTGCTTTGGAGCTGCCAAATGTGCCGTTGACGGCCACCGCGCCGAATCTGCAAGGCGGTTCGCGGGCAAGCGAACTTTATCTATTCGAAAAGGGAGAAATTGCAATCGGTTTGACGACCCTGCGCGAAGATTCTCTCGGCTTGGCCCTCGGCACGAAGGCGGGCGTCGTCAAACGCGTCAATCCGGAAGTGCTCAGCAAAGATGCTTGGGAAATCATTCGCCTTGATGACGGCGACGAGGTCGTCGGAGCGCTCGAATTGACCAGCGAGGACGTTGAATTGACTTTTATCTCGACCGATGCGCAGCTGCTGCACTTCCCTGCCGCTGGGGTCCGTCCGCAGGGGCGCGCGGGAGGCGGCGTCGCCGGCATCAAACTCGCTGGCAGCGCGCAAGTGCTGTGGTTTGGCGCAGTGCCCGTCAATGAGGCAGTTGTGGCGACTATTTCTGGTAGCTCAGATTCGCTACCTGGTACCGAATCCGGCAGCGTCAAGATCACGCCTTTTGCTGAATATCCTGGCAAGGGCCGAGCCACTGGCGGTGTGCGTTGTCATCGCTTCTTGAAGGGCGAGGACGTGTTGATCTTGGCTTGGGCTGGACAGTCCCCCGCAGTAGCTGCAGCTGCCTCAGGCTCGCCGGTTGAGCTACCACCGGCGACTGGCCGCCGCGATGGCTCCGGCACCCCGGCTGTCCAACCGATCGCCGCGATCGCGAGTCGGCAGTTGGACGCGCAGGTGACGAATTGAGTGGATTCGATGACCTGCTGGCGGCCAATGCAGAGTTCAGCGCGGGTTTTTGCAGCAGCGATTTGACCGGTGTAGCCCGCGCTGGGGTCGCGGTCCTACTGTGCATGGACTCTCGAATTGAACCGCTGCGGATGCTCGGCTTAGACATCGGTGACGCCAAAATCCTGCGCACTCCTGGCGGCCACCTGAACGAATCCTCGCTGGCCGGTTGCCGGCTAGCTGTTCAATTGCTGGGCTGCGACCGAATCATGGTGGTCCAACACACCAAATGCGCCATGGCATCCGGAGATGACGCAGACCTCATCCGACGCATCAAGGAATCGACCGGCGCCGACGCGTCTGGCATATTTTTCGGCGCCGATCCCGACCAAGAGACGCACCTGCGCCGAGACGTAGCTACCCTGCGTCAAGACCACCTGACAATGGCTGCGACCATCGGTGGATTCATCTATGACGTCGACAGCGGACGGCTGCGTCAGATCTGCTGAGGGCGACTAAGTTACTAAGATGGCTCGGGCCCGAACAGGGATCACTGAGCAAAAGATTGACGTGGAGGATTGCTGGTGAGCCAGAACGCAAGCAACCAGAGGTCGAACGACGGCAGCGAATTGCTGTCAGACCCTAGCGAGGTGACCGTGCAACCAAACTTTGATCCTGTCGATCAGCCAGAGTCCGTCGGGAACTGGTTCACCCGACTTATCAAGGGCATCGTCGTCGGTATCGGATTCATCCTGCCTGGTCTATCGGGCGGTGTGCTAGCTGTGATCTTGAAGATCTACGATCCGATGATCCGATTCTTGGCTCACCCGACCCGTAAGTTCGTCAAGAATCTGCTCTATTTCATTCCGGTCGGCATCGGCGGCGTCATCGGCGTCATTTTTTTCTCGATCGTCGTGGAAGCTGCCTTCGGCAAATACGCGGCGATCTTCATCTGTCTATTCATTGGCTTTGTGATCGGCACGCTGCCTTCACTGTTCAAACAAGCAGCTAAGCAGGGCCGGTCGACCAAGCACTGGGTGATCTTGGGCGTTTCGACGGTCGCGATCTTCGCTTTGATGATGCTCGGCTCCAATCAGTTGGTGGCCGTGCCGACGTCGATTCCGGTGTGGTTCGGCTCGGGTGCGCTGATCGGCCTAGGCGTCATCGTGCCTGGCATGAGCCCCTCGAACTTCCTCATCTACTTCGGTCTTTACGACAAGATGGCCGCTGGCATCGCCGCGCTCGACATGGCCGTCTGCATCCCGCTATTTCTCGGCCTGGTCGCTTGCGTCCTGCTATTTTCCAAGGCTGCCGACTGGGCCTTCAACGTCCACTACGCAGGCATGTATCACTTCATCTTGGGCATGGTGATTGGTTCGTCGCTGGCGATCTTCCCGACGCAGGTGTTCCCCTCGTTCAATGACGCAGGCCTCGAGCAAATGGGCCTTTCGATGGGCGTCGCCGTGGCTTTGGCGGTGCTCGCGACGGTCGTCGGTGGGGTCTTGAGCTGGCTATTTAGCCGCGTCGAAGATCGCGTGCAGACCCAGCGCGAAGAACTCGAAGCCGCCAACAAGTCATGATCAGCTGGCTGAATCACTGAGGAGCAGTTAGTGGAACTCGAAGATCTACTAGACCACAAAGACGCACTGAGCTGGTCACGCTATTTCGGTGAACCTGCCCTAGCAGCCGTGTCTTTGACCGGAAGCATGGCGGCCAACCCAGCAAGCAGCACGATGACGATGCCGAGGATGCCCCAGCATTGAGTGTTCTGTTCGCCGCTAATGAGCTGGCGTTCAAGGCACGTGCTGCTTGGTCAGTTTGACTCAGGCAGGCAAGCGGGCGGTCAGGCGTCGATGCGTTGTTCGTCGAGCTGATAGGCGCCGTCGACCAAGAATTCCTTGCGCGGTCCGACCTCAGTGCCCATCAGCATCTCGAAGGTCTTTTCGGCCAGTTCTGCGTCATCAACGGTCAACCGACGCAGCATGCGATGCTTCGGGTTCATGGTCGTGTCGGCCAACTGGTCGGCATCCATCTCACCTAGACCCTTGTAGCGTTGCGGTTCTTTGAAGTTGACGCCTTTGCGGGTCAGCTCGGCGACCTTGCGCTGATACTCCGGGTCGGAATAGGTGTAGATGTACTTCTCCATGCCGCGCTTGGGATTGGTCAGCTCAAAGCGGTGCAGCGGTGGCACAGCCGAATAGACCCGGCCAGCCTCGACCAGCGGACGCATATAGCGGAAAAACAGCGTCGCCAGCAGGCAGCGAATGTGGGCGCCATCAGAGTCAGCGTCGGCCATGAAAATGACCTTGCCGTAGCGGGCAGCGTCCAGATCGAAGGTCCGTCCAGAGCCAGCGCCGACGACCTGGATGATCGATGCGCATTCGGCATTCTTTAGCATGTCGGCCACTGACGCCTTCTGCACGTTCAAGATCTTGCCGCGGATCGGCAGCAACGCCTGAAACTCTGAATTGCGCGCCAGGTTGGCGGTGCCGAGCGCCGAGTCACCCTCGACGATGAACAGCTCGCACTTGTCGACGTCATTGCTGCGGCAATCCTTGAGTTTGGGTGGCAAGGTGGAGTTTTCTAGGGCATTTTTGCGGCGTTGCACTTCCTTGTGATTGCGTGCCGCGACCCGCGTCCGGGAGGCCGCGACTACCTTCTCCATCACCAGCCGCGCTTGCGGACGCTCAGAGGGCTTGGTGGAATTCAAAAAGCGCGTCATCTCAGCTTCGACGACCTTGGCTACCAGCCGCGTCACTGGTGGGGTGCCGAGCACTTCCTTGGTTTGACCTTCGAATTGCGGCTCCGGCAGCCGGACGGTGACCACCGCCGTCATGCCTTCCAGGACGTCCTCTTTGACGATCTCTTCGCCGGCTTTGAGTAACCGGGTACCTTCCAGACCCGCCAAGAAGGCGCGCAGCAGCCCACGCTCGAAGCCTTGAACATGCGTGCCGCCTTTGGGGGTCGCGACGATGTTGACGAATGATCGCTCGACGGTGTCATAAGAATCGCTCCAGCGCACCGCGATATCGATGTCCAGATCGCGTTCGACGTCGGTGGGCGTCATGGCGCCGTCAGCGTCCAACATCGGCACAGTTTCGACGAAGTTTTCGTGGCCTTGCAGCCGCAAGATGTCCGTCACTGGTGTGCCAGCGGAGAGGAAATCAACAAATTCAGCGATGCCGCCGTCGTGCTTGAAGGTCTCTTCAAGCGGTGCGTCACGTTGGTCTTTGACGGTGAGCTGCAATCCCGGCACCAAGAAGCTGGTCTGCCGAGCGCGATCAAGCAATTGCTCAATCGAGAGCTCCGCGTCAGCCAAAAAGATTTGCCGATCTGGCCAATAGCGCACCCGGGTGCCGGTCTTGGTCTTAGCGACCTTGCCGATCTTGCGCAGTTCGCTGCCAGGGCTGAATTTGGCGTCCGGGCCGTCGCCGTCGAAGACCCCTGGCACGCCGCGCCGGAAACTCATTTGATAGGTCGCACCGCCACGGTCGACTTCGACATCCAAGCGTGAGCTCAACGCGTTGACGACGGACGCGCCAACACCGTGCAGACCGCCGGTGGCGTTATAAGAACCAGCGCCGAACTTTCCACCGGCGTGGAGCTTGGTGTAGACGACTTCGACGCCAGTCAAGCCGGTGCGGGGTTCGATATCGACGGGAATGCCGCGCCCCTGGTCCGCGACGAAAATCGACCCATCCGCGCGCAATTCGACGTCAATCTCATCGCCGAAACCAGCCAACGCCTCGTCGACGGCATTGTCGATGATCTCCCAAAGGCAGTGCATCAACCCGCGCGTATCGGTCGAACCGATGTACATCGCGGGACGTTTGCGTACTGCTTCGAGACCTTCTAGGACCAGCAGATTCTTAGCCTCATAGTCCCGTCCAGCAGCCTCTTGATTCTTAGCTTGGCGTGGCACGTCAGCGATGCTACCCGTCGGCCCCGACAAGAAGGCCGAGCCCGCGCCGGGTGTTGCCTCTAGGCGGAGTCCAGATCCCCCCGTGATCGGCTAGTGGCGTAATCACTGGAAATGACATGGCGCTGGGCTATGTTGGAACAAATCCGCGAGCGCGCACGTTGCAATAGGTGAACACGCGAAAGGTGAGCAGATGACGACTTCTGTGATTGAAAATGGCTTGACGGCAGCAGACCGCTGCGACCGCTGCGGCGCACAGGCATATGTCAAGATGACGATGCCGTCCGGCGGTGAGCTATTCTTCTGCGCCCACCACGCCCGCGCACATCACGACAAGATTCAGCAGGTCGCATTGAAGATTCACGACGAGACCGCGAAGATTCAACGCTGAACTAATTGACGCCGAGAAAACAAACGGCGGTCGTCCCATCGGACGGCCGCCGTATTTTTATGCGCAGGAATCACTCCAGGTAGTCGCGCAGAATCTGCGAACGGCTCGGGTGACGCAGCTTGCTCATCGTCTTGGATTCGATCTGACGGATCCGTTCCCGCGTGACGCCATAGACCTTGCCGATCTCGTCAAGCGTCTTGGGTTGGCCGTCGGTCAGGCCAAAGCGCATGGACACGACGCCAGCTTCGCGTTCTGACAAGGTGTCGAGAACGTCATGCAATTGCTCTTGCAGGAGCGTGAAGTTGACGGCGTCGGCGGGCACGACCGCCTCGGAATCCTCAATCAGATCACCGAATTCAGAGTCGCCGTCTTCGCCGAGCGGAGTGTGCAGCGAGATCGGTTCGCGGCCGTACTTTTGCACCTCAATGACCTTCTCAGCGGTCATGTCGAGCTCGACGGCCAACTCTTCAGGAGTTGGTTCGCGGCCCAGATCTTGCAGCATCTGACGCTGTACTCGGGCGAGCTTGTTGATGACTTCGACCATGTGCACTGGGATGCGGATCGTGCGGGCTTGATCAGCCATCGCGCGAGTGATGGCCTGCTTGATCCACCAGGTCGCATAGGTCGAAAACTTGTAGCCCTTGGCATAGTCGAATTTCTCGACCGCACGGATCAGACCAAGATTGCCTTCTTGGATCAGGTCCAAGAACAACATGCCGCGGCCGGTGTAGCGCTTCGCCAACGAGACGACCAAGCGCAGGTTGGCCTCCAGCAGGTGGTTCTTTGCGCGTCGGCCGTCCTCAATGATCCACTCATAGTCGTCGAGATCGGCATTCTTCACATTGCCTTCGCCTAGCTGTTCTTCAGCGAATAGGCCAGCCTCGACGCGCTTAGCCAGATCGACCTCTTGCTCGGCGTTCAGCAGCGCGACCTTACCGATCTGCTTTAGATAATCCTTGACGGGATCAGCAGTCGCGCCAGCGGAGACGACCTGCTGCTCCGGCTCGTCGGCGTCGTCATTATCCGACAGGCTAAAACCCTCTTGGGCGTTCAGCTCGGCTTCTTCTTTAGCCGCTTCATTGGAATCGAATTGGGATTCGTCCACGTCATCCAGGCTGCGCTTCTTGCCACCTACGGTGAGCACCACGTCATCACCATCACGTTCGACGCGCACCTCGACTGACTTTTCGTCAGCTTCGTCTTCTGGTTCGTCCTGCGCGCTGTCATGTTCGATGTCGTCGTCTTCATCGGCGACATCCTCGTCGTCAAGGTCGACATCTTCGTCAAGCTGATCGGTGCTCGGCTCTTCGAGCTCAGCGGCTTCGTCTTCCAGCTCCTCGCCCTCGTCAGCTGCGACGTCTTCCTCGGCTGCTGCCGGCTGCGGTTCAGCGGGCTTCGCGGCCTTGCGTGAGCGCGGTGCAGGCTGCTCGGTTGCTGGCTGTTCGGTTGCTGTGGCTGCTTGCTTGGCGCGAGAAGTCCGCTTAGGGGCAGCATCTTTATCAGCGGAACTCTTAGTAGCAGTGCTCTTGGCTGCGCTGGTCTTAGTAGTCGAGCTGCTCTGAGCAGTCGAGCTGGTCTTGGATTGCGTAGTCTTGTTTCCAGCAGCGCTCTTCGAGGCGCGGCGAGTCGGCTTTGTTTCAGCTGGCTGCGCCCCCTCGTCAGAGGTCTGCGTAGCTTCTTCAGTGGCCTTCGTCTTGCGCGTGGTCTTTACCGGCGCTGCTTGATCCTCGCCCTTGATCGACTTACGAGCAGTCGTCTTCTTGGCTGTTTCGGCCGGCTGGTCAGCTTGAGCTTTGGACGTCGACCGCTTCGTCGCAGTCCGCTTAGCTGTCTTGGTTTCCGCTTCGTCAGCGCTCTTGGCAGCGGCAGATCTGCGCGTCGTTCGCGTCGTGGGTGCTGCCGAACTTTCGGCCTTTGTCGTACTGCTCGCCTTGGAGCCTTGGGTCGCCTTGGAGCTTCGGGAAGTCGACTTGGCAGGCTTGGTCGCCGGTTCGCTTGCCGTCGGGTCGACTTCGGGCTCGGTAGCGATCGCAGAGGTACGTGGCGTCACGAAGAAAACCTTTCCCAAAACCCGTCCCGGCACAAGCCGGATCTCGTCCATTCTGGCAGTAGCAACCAAATTCCCCCGAAACGCCTGGGTCCTACGCCTTCGACGTATTGCACCCAGGTGACAGTTGGCAACTCCGGCCAATACTACTCTGGTCCCGCTTGAAACCAATTCACCGGAGCTAGGTCGCAAATGATAGTTGCCAGGAATCTTTTCTGCCCGGGATGCGTTTAAATCTTCGGGTTGTCGAAAGGTTGGCACATATGGACGCAAAGGCACGAGTACGAAGCACCGAAGGCATCGACGGCAAGGATTCCGTCGGGCTTTACCTGGAAGCTATCGCACAAACGCCGCTGCTGAGCGCCGAAGAAGAAGTCGAGCTTGCTCGGCTGATCGAGGCAGGCTTGTACGCAGAGGCCATCCTACGTGGCGAGGTCAAGACCAAAAAGCGTCACACTGAGGACGAATTGCGCGTCATCGCTGAACAAGGCCAAGACGCGATGCAACACTTCACCCGCGCGAATTTACGGCTGGTCGTCTCTGTCGCACGTAAATACGGCCGCGCTCAAATGCCGCTGCTTGATTTAGTGCAAGAAGGAAATACGGGTCTGATCCGTGCGGTCGAGAAGTTTGACTACACCAAGGGCTTTAAGTTCTCCACCTATGCGACTTGGTGGATTCGTCAAGCCATCAGCCGCGGTATCGCCCAGCAGGGCCGCATCGTACGACTGCCAGTGCACGTCGCGGAACAAGTCAACCAGGTTTCTTCGGTGCGTCGAAATCTCGAACGTGAACTCGGCCGTGAGCCTGAGGTCGCCGAGATCGCCGCAGAGTTGGGCGTCGAAGAGAGCAAAGTCGTCGACCTGATTCGCTACTCACGCGAGCACATCAGCTTGGACGCTCCGGTCGAAGAGGACGGCGACACCTCGCTAGGCGATCTGATTGCCCGTGAAACTGCGCCAGGCCCCGACGAGCTGGTGTTGAACCAAGAAGATCGCGACCGGCTAGATGGGCTGCTGGACGATCTCGACGAACGTTCCGCGGACGTGGTACGGCGTCGTTACGGGCTCCTCGACGGACGGCAGGCCAAACTGTCCGATATCGGAGCGGTATGGGGGATCACCGCAGAGCGAGTCCGTCAGATCGAGCGGGCCGCGTTAAGCGCGCTACGCGAAAAGAGTGCGGTCGCCGTTTAACTCGGCGGATTATCGACGCAATGTAAATACTTACTATCTCAACTCCCCCGACGAAGAAGCCTCCTATTTACGGGAGGCTTCTTCGATTCTGCGATCGAGCCGCGATGTTTGGGATCCACGTCCCTTCGCCAATAAAAGCGAAGTGTCGTAGCCCCCAAATTGAGATGGCGGTTAGGTCAATGGCGCGCGGTTGTCGACTTTTCGGACCAAGCCTTCTTGCGCACAAGATGCGATCAGCTGGTCGCCTTGGAAGAGTCGGCCAGTCGAGAACCCAAGCGCGTGCGAGGCTGACGGAGAGACCATGTCGTAGAGCAACCATTCATCTGCCCGGCACGGTCGATGGAACCAAATCGCGTGATCAATAGACGACACCTGCAGCTGATTGGAGATCATCTGCACTGGATGGGGCAGCGTGCTGACCGACAGCAAGGTCAGATCGGATAGATAGGCCAACACAGCTTGGTGCAGCCGCGGATCGTCAGGTAGCTGACCAGTCGTCTTGACCCAGACTTGCATCGCGGCGGCGTGCAGCGGATTGATCAGACCACCCTCAGCGGACGTATCGCCCGCGTAACGGGTCTCAAGCGCGTCCCATTCGCGCCAAAGCGGCGAAGCCCCGAATCGACGATCCATTTCGTCAGCGAACGGCAAAGCTGCTTCGGGCTGCTTAGTGACTGCGGGCAGCGGATCGGCATGGTTTAGATCGCTGTCTTCTAAATCATGGAAGTTCGTCGACATGGCGAATAGAAAACGTCCGTCTTGCTCGGCGCTGATCCGGCGTGAGGAGAAGGTGCCACCGTCACGAGTGACCTCGACGTAATAGGTGATCTCCTCGTTGGCTGCACCAGGACGCAAAAAATATGCGTGCGCCGAGTGCGCGATCCGGCCATTGTTGATCGTCCCATACGCAGCCATCAGCGCCTGCGACAGGACCTGCCCACCATAGGTTCGCTGCATGATCGTCTTCGGTGCTCTGCCGATGAACGTCGTAGCGTCCCGCTGTTTCAGATCTAGCAGTTCTATGAGTTCAGCTGTCGTTTGTGGCATGGATTCAATCCTGCACCATCGTCAGTGCAGCGATAGAAAACTGCTGCCAGTTAACTGCCTAAATGCTCAGGGACGGCAGATTCTTGTTGGCAACATATAAGGGCTGCGCCGCCCAATCAGACGACGCAGCCCTTAGTTCAAGGTCAATTCAGCCGATCAGGCGTCCTTGTCTTCCTTGTTGCCGCTGACGGCATCCTTGATCGCAGCGCCGGCTTCGTTGATCTTCTCGCCAGCCTTCTTGGCCCAATCGGCCGCTTGATCGCGGACGTTCTCGGCGGTCTCCTGGACCTTCTCCTTGTTGGCCTGCGCCTGGATATTGCTCTTGACGTCCTTGAAGGTCTTCTCGACCGAATCAGTGAACTGGTCGAACTTCTCGTCCAGCTCAGACTCTTCGTAACGCTCCTTCAGTTCATCAAAGAACTCCAGCAGCTTGGCTTGGGTGTCGGCGGCGAATTGGCGTGCCTTCTCCGAGTAATCCATCTCACTTCTCCTATTTCAGTGCTCGATGTGCAGCGATTAACCATCAGCCTATTGCTGGTGATCAACGGTCGGGACAGATGTTCAAAAGTTCAGTTGCCCTCTGAGTGCACGACAATCTGGTGGGCACTTAGAAGTAGTCGGGCCCGCTGGACCAGCCATGTGGGTCACTGTCCGGTCACGACTCGTTAACCTCCTGATTCTCGAGCTGACAAGGCGTTTTAATCGCGGCTGTCTAGCCTCGGGGCGTCATACCCCCAGTGCGTAGAGAGGAATTGGAATTGTCCGCACTGCTTGATCGTCGACGTTGGACCGTCGCGTTCGCTGCATTGCTGTCAGCAATTTTGCTGATCGGCACCCCCTTGCCTTCGCAGGCAGAACTGCTTGGCCCCACCGACGGTGGCCAACATCTGATCATTCAATCTGAAAGCCGCGCTATCGCCGAGGGCATTGAGCACTCGTTCTATGAGCGCATGGACGGCCGCGGCCGCAACAGCATCAATGTGCTGACGGTCGACTTGGCCAAGACTGACCCCCACTATCTAGACGGCGGCAAGACCGCCAGCGTCGCCACTTTGACCGAAATGGCAAAGCTCGGCGACGTCGATGCTGCCATCAACGGCGGCTTCTTTGACATCGGTAGCTCCGGTGCTGTCTTCGGCACTGGTGTACAAGACGGTGAGGTCGTCAAGACCGGCGCTTTCGAACCCGACTTCCAGTCCGCCGTCATCAGCAAGGATGGCGTCGGTTCGATCGCGAATCTGGTCCTCGATGGCAAGGCCGTCATCAATGACGGCGCCAGCGAGCTGCCGCTGCAGGGCCTCAACCTGACCGAAGTTCGCGACAACCTGATTGGTGTCTACGACAGCCACTGGGGCAGCTACAACCTGGCTACCCGCCTCGGCCCGCACAATCCGCCGCGTCGCGCGGTGCGCATCAGCAATGGTGTCGTCACTAATGTCGACGAAAAGCTCGGCGAGACCATCAATATTCCTGAAGGTGACCGCGTCCTGCTTGCCCGCGGTGAGGCCGCTATCGCAAAGCTCGACGAACTAAAGGTCGGCGACAAGATCGAGATTTCCATCGGCGTGACTGACGACGTCGACCGTATCGCCACCGCCATTGGCGGTAACTGGGACATCCTGGTCCGCGACGGCAACCCGTTGGCCGAACCGATTGGCGAAAAGGATGCTTTCGTCACCAACTGGCACCCGCGCACCGCTATCGGCTTCGGCAACGATGGCAAGACGATGTACATGGTCACCGTTGACGGCCGCAACGCCGGTGGTAGCCGTGGCATGAGCCTCTACGAGCTTGGTCGACTGATGCAGGAACTCGGCGCCACCCAGGCGATCAACCTGGACGGCGGCGGTTCGACGACCCTCGTCGCCCGCGAACCGGGCGAGGCAGACACTAGCGTCCAAAATGTGCCTTCCGACAGCGACCAGCGTCGCAACGGTAACGGCATCGGCGTGACCAGCCGCGCAAGCGATGGGGTGCTGTCTGGTATCAACATTGATGTCGTCGGCGTCAAGACCAACTCGACGCGTGTCTTTCCTGGCGCCCACCGTGGCTTCGTCGCTAAGCCACATGACCGCGGTGGTCGGCCGGTCGAAGCCGAGATCAGCTGGTCCAGCTCTGACCCGGCGATCTTCACGGTGAACGCTGAAGGTGTCATTACCGCTGTGCAGACCGGCTCGGCGGATTTGATCGCTAAGTCCGGTGACGTCGAGCAGCGCCAGCAGATCAACGTGTTGGAGCCGCTGAGCTACCTCACCGTGACTCCCACCTCTTTGCAGATGGCAGCCAAAGACGAACGACGCAGCATCAACGTCTTCGGTCATGACACCGCCGGTTTCGTGGCTCCTCTTGATTCGTCCGATGTTCAGGTGACTGACGCTGAGGGTCTCACCATCAATCCGGGCGCAGCCCGCACCTTCGAGCTGGTCGCCGCAGTAGATAAGGCTGGCGGCCTGGCGAAGGTCACCGCTCTGGGTAAGAGCGCTGAATTCAGCTATTTGATCGGTCAAGAAACTGTCACGATCACCGACTTCAGTGAGGGTATCGAGAATTTCCGTACCTACGGTGCACGCGGCACTCAGTCGATCGAAAAACGGCCCGGCGAGGGTATCGACGGTAGCGATGCCGTCGCGATGACCTTCGACTTCACCCAGGCGACTCAGACCCGCACCGCCAATATCGCGCCAAATGCGAACACCAATGCCATTCGCAAGATCGAAGGCACACCAATTGAGCTGGTCGTCACCGTCAAGGTCGAAACTCCTGCGGCCTTGCAGACCTACATGGCAGTGCAGGGCTCAAATGCCTCGGGCCGCAGGTACTTCCAGCGCACCGAGCTCACCACGGAATGGCAGGAACTGCACATTCCAGTACCGGCTGGGACTGCTGGTCCGTTCAACTTGGTGAACTTCATGGTCTACGAAGACAAGTCGGATCGACAGTACAAGAACACGATCCTGATTGATTCGATTAAGGTCGTCGTAGCGCCCGAGGCTGAGGCCCCAGCTTTCATCAAGCGCACGGACCAGGCCGTCACTCAGCAGGTGGGCGATGCTCCGTTCAAGGCGACTACCAATATCGCCATCATGTCGGACGCTCAGTTCGTCGGCCGTAACCCGAACAGCAGCTACGTCGAAGGTGCTCGTCGCAGTCTGCGTGAGATCGTCGCTGCTAAGCCCAATGCGCTCTACATCGTCGGTGACTTCACCGACGAAGGCAAGGATGAAGACTTCGCATTGGCGGCGCGCATCTTGGATGAGGAAGTCTCTCGGCATGGCATTCCGTGGACGTACGTCCCCGGCAACCACGAAATCATGGGCAGCAAGATTGACACCTTCGTCAAACACTTCGGCCCGGAAAAGACCGTGAAGACTATCGGCACCACCCGCGTCATCACCCTCGATTCGTCGCCGTACGCGCTTGGCCATAACTTCGGCAATTTCACCCATCTGCGCAGTGAGCTTGATCGCGCTGCCCAAGATGATTCAGTCAATGGTGTGCTGGTGGCTTTCCATCACCCGACGCGCGATTTCATGCCGAACGGAAGTTCTGGTCTGAACAGCGCCTTCGAAGCCGAGTTGATCGAAAAGTGGCTGGCGGATTTCAGCGCGACTTCAGGAAAACCGATCGCGCTAGCCGGAGCTGGCGTGGGCGCTTTCCACGTCAGCCAGAAGGACGGGGTGCTGCACATCACTAACGGCAACTCTGGTAAGAAGGCTGAATCTTCGGCTGACTGGGGCGGTTTCCGTGGCTGGACGATGTTGCACATCGACCAGAACGCACCTAAGGGCACTAAGGCAGCCGACTGGATGAAGGTGCAGACCCGCCCGTGGGTCGACGCTGGCTCGCTCAAGATCGAGGCCCCCGACGTCGTCAAACGCGGCGAGACCATCCAGGTGGACGCCAGCTTCACTCAGGCATTGACCAACGAGACACCGTCGGTGATTCCGGTTCGTTGGCCGGTGTCTGCCTACTGGAGTGGCGAAGGCATCTTCATCGGCGCTGAGGCGGATGCCCCGGCAGATGCCGAGGCAGCTTTTGATCCGTCTACCAGGACCATGGCCTTCTTGCCAGCCGCCGGCGAACAGATCACTTTGTCGCTGGCTGTCAACGGTCAGACCGCTACGCGCACCTTCCGCGTTATCGCGGCAGACGTTGAGACGACCGATCCGACGCCTAGCTATGTGATCGAAGAGTACGCAGCCCAGCATCCCGAGATCGGTGAGCCGACAGGCGAGCTGATGCCTGCATCCAATGGTTCCTATCGTGATTACCAGAACGCTCGGGTCTATTGGTCCGAGCAGACGGGCATCACACTCACTCGTGACGCTTTCAATACCGTCGTGAAGGCCAACCCCTGGTTGGGCATGCCAACGGAATCTGAGCAGCCTCTGGCTGACGGAAGCTCCTCTCAGCAGTTCGAGTATGGCTCCTTGGTGTGGCATCCGAGCTCTGGATTGCGCGTCATCACCGGCGCCATTTCAGCTGCTTGGCAGAACGCTGGCGGCGCGAGCGGAGAGTTTGGTCTGCCCACCTCCGAGGAGATCCCGCTCGGCGGCGGTCGCGTCGTCCAGCACTTCGAGGATGGTGACGCCTACTGGGCGCCAGGCGCTGGCGCATGGTTCGTCTATCGCGGCAACAAGACCGAATGGGAACGCCTCGGCGGCATCAACGGCTATCTCGGAGCCCCGACCGGTAACGAGGTTGCGCTCGGCAACAATGTCGTGGTGCAGACCTTCGAGGGTGGCCGCATCTACTGGTCGCCAACCTACGGCGCACGCGCCGTGCACGGCGGCATCTTAGAGCGCTACCTGCAGCAAGGTGGGCACGAGAAGCTAGGCGTGCCGGCCACCGGAGAATATGTCTACGGCTCCGGTGTTCGACAGGACTTCGCTCGCTCGTCGATCCTGTGGCCGTGAGCTAGGTCATGAAAGGAGGCCCGCCAATTGGCGGGCCTCCTGCTTTATCTGCACTCAATGAACATCAGCGCCCCAGCACTGAGACAGCACGAAGTCAACTCAAGAGCGCAGCTGTTCAATGCGCTTACGAATGCGTTTGGCAGACACTGTGTCGTGCGTGCCTAGCGTCTGCGCGAAAGTTTGTACGCGTAGCTCTTCAAGTTGGAAGACCAGATCGTCGACTTCGACCGGCATCGGGCCAGGCGGCAGCGACGAGGTCAGTTCATCGAGTTCTGCTTGGAGCTCGATCAGCGGTTCGGCTAGTCGGTCATCCCGCGCCGGGTCTTCACTGGCATCTTGCAGCCGCTGCAACATCGCACGCAGATAACGTGGAATCTGACTCAACCAAGGATCTCGGGTGAAGGACAGATAACCCGCAAAGACCAGATTGTCCAAGCTGTCTTGGACGTCAGCTGCTGCCGGCGGATAGCTGACCGTCAGCACAGCACTGACTTGAGCAGCGAGAGTTTGGATCTCCGCTGCGGTAGCGACGACGGAACGCATCTGATCAGCTTGGTCTTGTCTCACGAGCAAAGCCAGCCGCTCAAAGCTCGCCTCGTCACGAACTTGCGTCAGATCGGCATGCTTAGCCGCGACCTGTTCGACGGCTTTGAGCTGCGCATCCTTCAGCAGGCTTGGCACGTCAGGATATGGCCCATTTGGCAGTGCAAGCTTTTGGACATTGCTCAGGTGAGAGACGACCCAGCGACTCGGGTCTGGGTTGACCAGGGTCAATAGGCGACGCACTCCACTGGCGTGGGTGCGCGCTTGCTTTGTTGGCGTGTCAGCCATGATCAGCCGGACTGCGTCACCGGCATCTTGCACCGCTGGATAGCCATCAGCCACTACCCCACCGGCGCCGCGGACTTTGGTCCGTGCCTGGATCGTGCCAAATGTCCAACTAGTCGTGGTCTGCTTCGCGGATTTCTTGGTGGCTTTGGTCAAGGTCGCTGCTACCCGGTCAGACAGCCTTGCCTGCAGCTGGCCCAGGTCGGCGCTGCGCCATCGTTCGTCACGATTTCCGGTGACCTGGAAAGTCAGCTGCAGATGCGCAGGTAACGCCTGGAGGTCCCAATCTTTGGGATCAATGACGACACCGGTCAGCTGCGTCAAAGCTCGCGCTAATGCCAGTGGAAATGATTCGCTGCTGCCATGACGCGGCGCTTCGTCGTGGGCGGCCAGCCAATCGAGTGCTTGACGGGCCCGATCTGGGGCGGGCACCAGCTGGGTGCGCACCGCCTTGGGTAAGCCACGAATCAATTCGGTGGCTAGCTCATGACGAAGCCCTGGCACCTGCCAACTGAAAGGTTCCGGCGACAGCCCCGATAGCTGGGCTAGTTCGATGTGTACGGTGACCCCGTCATCAGCGCTGCCAGGTTCGAATACATAGCTGACCGGTAGTTCCAAGTCACCGACCGGCCAATGACCTGGGAAATCGTCGGCGGCCACTTGCGAGTCTGCATCGAGCAGATCCTCAGCGGAAAACTCGAGCACAGATTTGTCGTCAACGGTGCGCCACCACGCGTCAAAGGTGTCTCCAGAGACCACCGAAGGCGGCAGTTTGGCGTCATAGAATCGCGCGATATCCCGATCGTCGACGACGACACCCTGCCGTCGCACGCGGTCAGCTAACTGTTCGGCCCGTTCGCGTTGTTCGGCGTTATGCGCCAAGAAATCGTGCTGCAGCTTGCCTGGCCTGGGCCGCCAGTTGCCTTCCACCAGGGCAGCCTGAATGAAGATTCGGCGAGCCGCCTCGGCATCGATCCGCGCATAATCGACGATCTTGTCTGCGATGATCGGTACGCCATAGAGCGTGGCCTTCTCATAGGCAACTACGGAAGCTGAATCGCTTGACCAGTGCGGCTCAGAATAGCCGCGCTTGAGCAGATGTCCCCCTACCTGCTCGATCCACTCGGATTTGATGCCGGCCACCTGTCGAGCCCACAACCGGTTGGTCTCTACCAACTCGACGGCCATCACCATCTCGGGCGGCCGCTTGGCGAGCAGCGAGCCCGGATTGATCGCAAATTTGGCCTGTCGAGCGCCCAAGAATTCTTTCGGGCCGCGCGGTTTCGGCTTACCAGCCCCGCGTGGGTTGAGCTTCTTTGGCGCTTGGCTGACTTGGATACCAATTCGACTCAACAATCCAGCCAATACTGAGGTCAAAATCGCAGCGTCAGCAGCGCGCGTCGAATTGCGATGCATGCCTTGTTCTTTGCAGACATCACGCAATTGCGTCACGAGATCTTGCCATTCTCGGACTCGTTGATAATTCAAAAATTCATTGCGACACATTTTGCGGAATTGATTGCCGCTCAATTCAGCACGTTTATCGGACAGATATTGCCAAAGTCGTAGCAATGCCATGATGTCGCCGCCGGGATCTGGCGCTTCGACCTGTTTGGTGCCACTAGTCATCTGCGCCCGCAATGTCTTTGACGTATGCGCGGTGTGCCGTAGCGGGGCCCCTACCGGATTGGCGATGTGGTGAACTGCAGCTGCCGAAGTGGCCTCGTCATTTCCAAAACGACGATGCAGCTGGTCAGCTTGCTCCCGCTGTTCGACGGGCCGCTCTCGAACATCTTGGATCGCGAGACCAGCAGCGATCACGATGACTTCGCGCAAGCAGTCACGTCGGTCTGCTTCGACGAGCATCCTCGCCAGTCTGGGGTCTACTGGCAGCGCAGCGAGTTTGCGTCCGACCGCGGTCAGCTCGTCACCGCCAGATTTAGCTGGCCGATGACGCAACGCACCAAGCTCTTCGAGCAACCGCACACCGTCACGAACTTGGGCGGCATCAGGCGGATCAATGAATGGAAAATCTTCGATAGCGCCCAGCCGATTTTCAGCCATTTGCAAAATCACCGACGCCAAATTCGTCCGCAAAATTTCCGGTTCGGTGAATTGTGGACGCGATTCGAAATCTTCTTTTGAATAAAGCCGCACGCAAATTCCAGGCGCGATACGACCACAGCGGCCAGCACGCTGATTGGCAGATGCTTGACTAATCGTCTCAATGGGCAATCGCTGCACTTTAGTGCGAACAGAATACCGTGAAATCCGCGCGAATCCGGGATCTACGACATACACGATGCCCGGCACCGTCAGGGAGGTTTCGGCGACATTGGTAGCCAGCACGACCCGCCGATGCGCATGTGGGGTGAATACTCTGGACTGTTCAGCGACCGATAGTCGCGCATACAGCGGCAAGATCTCGGTGTCGCCAAGCTCAGCATTGCTGAGCGCTTCTGCAGTGTCGCGGATCTCTCGTTCACCGGCCAGAAATACCAGTATGTCGCCGGGGCCCTCAGTAGATAGTTTTTTGACGGCTTCGACGATCGCGTCTGCCTGATCGACCTCACCGGATGCTTCTTGATCGATCTGCGGATCGGCTGACGTGGTCGGCTGATAGCGCACCTCGACTGGATAGCCGCGTCCGGATACCTCTACGACCGGGGCATTGAAATGCTCCGAAAAGCGCACCGTGTCAATCGTCGCCGAAGTGATGATCACTTTGAGATCTGGACGTCTGGGCAGCAGCTGCTTCAAATAGCCGAGCAGAAAATCAATATTCAGGCTGCGCTCGTGCGCCTCGTCAATGATGATCGTGTCATAGCGACGCAATAGCCGATCATTGTTGATCTCAGCAAGCAATAGGCCATCGGTCATCAACTTCAACTGCGTCGACTTGCTGGCTTGCTTGGTGAAGCGCACTTGGTAGCCGACTAGATCGCCGAGTTCAACGCCCAGTTCTTCGGCGACGCGCACCGCTACCGAACGCGCGGCGATGCGTCGAGGCTGGGTGTGTGCGATCGATTTGCGGCCCAGTTGAAGGCAGATCTTCGGCAATTGCGTGGTCTTGCCCGATCCAGTCTCACCGGCCACGATGACGACCTGATGCGCCTTGATCAACTCGGCGATCTGGTCGACCTTCGCGCTGATCGGAAGAGCTGGGTCGAATTGGATGCGCGGCGAGCGGGTCATTTTTTGGACGGACTCATCCGTCAGCTGATCCCCCGCTTCTTGCACAACGGCAATCTTAAGTGGTCGAGAAAACCCTCGGATCGGGCGCACAGCCGATCGCGGCTATATCAACGCGTGCACGAGCGCCGCGTATGCAGTGATAGCCGGTATCGAGGCTAGTGAAGTGATGAAAATCACGTCTCGGGCTAGCTGCACAGATTCTTTAGCGCGCATTGCGAACACAAAAACATTCTGAGCGGTCGGCAATCCTGCCATGACCGTGACCGCCAATGTCGTCACGACATCAAAATGGAAGAGCCAACGCGCCAAACACAGCGCAATCAGGGGCTGGACAAAGACCTTCAGCAGACTGATGTAAATCGTCTCGCCAAGATTGCCTTTGCCAGGCAACGGCCCAAGTCGAAGAGAGATGCCAAATGCGATCAACATTGCTGGCACTGAGATGCCGCCGATGACATCGGTGATATTGACGATCACCTGGGGCGGATGCAGCTGGGTGAGATTCAAGATGACGCCCAATAACACCCCGACGGTCATCGGATTGCGCAGCGGCAGCGTCACATATTCCCAAGCCGAGACCTCGCGATGCTCTTTCTTGGCGGCGAGCACGTCAAGCAGGGCCAAACCGAAAGGCTGCAAGAAGATCACTTGGATGAGCAGAATCGGAGCCACCCAGCTGGTATCGCCGATGACATACGCGGCGATCGGCAGACCCATATTGTTCGCGTTGACATAGGCCGAACCAAATGAGCCGATCACCAAATGTCCTGAATCGCGCCGCCAGCGGAGTGCCGCTGGGATTAGATAGAGGGTTACCGTCAACGCGATCGCGAGGATCGATACGATGACATTGGTCGAAAAGATGCGGCCCAATTCGGCGCGCAGCAATGAACCGAACAGCAGGCATGGCAATCCCGCATGAAAGGCGACTTTCGACAGCACATGTTGTGCGCCCTCGTCCAAGATCTTCAACTGCGCCAATAGCCACCCGACGCCAACGACGACCCAGATGGTCATAAAGCCGTTGAGGACGCCGATCACATGACTAGCCTATTGCTCGCCAATCGTCGACGATCTTGCTTCCCAGCCCACAGAACTGAGGACGAATCTCAGCGCAGATATTTCAGATCTTCTGGGTCTACGAAGAATTCCAGCTTCCCGTTGCCGTCTACTCGGGCACGGACGAAGACTCGCTTGGAGAGTCGACCGAAGGCTGATCGCTTTCCCACCATCAATGGATAGGTGGAGGCCAGCACCATCAAGTCATCGTCAGCCGATGGCACTTTCACATTTGATGGTCTACCGAACATGTCTATCTCACCCTTCCTGGTACGCCGCCCGAAAATTTCCTGGTCGTCGAGCTCTTCAGCTTTGTGCCTGCTAGGTGGCGTTGATTTTTCTATTGTGACCCCAGCAGTTGACCGGCGACGTAGATTGGCATAACCAACAGATGCGCTGCGGTGCGTATCGGTGACGAAAGGAGGTGGCCGATGGGAACTTTTGACGATCTTGCGGCCGAGATTGAGGATCAGACAGCCGAGCCGGTGCTCGATCCCACCGAGGACCTAGCCAATGACCCGGTCGAATCGGCAAATCCAGCTAGCGCGGAACCCGAGCATGCGTTCACCGAAGGGCAGGACGAGCCGGTCAACACTCCGCAGGAGACCCCGCCGGCAGCCTGACTGGGCCCCGTCAAAGTTTTCTAGTATCTAACGCGCGGGTGGCGCCGATCATCATGATCGACGCCACCCCGTTTATTTTCTGGCGACTAGCCGCTGACCAGTTAGCTGCAGCCGCTGGTCGAACCGCAGCCCTCGCAGACATAGCAGCTACCCGACGGACGCATCTTGGTGCCGCAGGTCATGCACAACGGTGCATCCACCTCCATGCCAGTGATAGCTTCCATCAATTCACTGGTGGTGTGCGGGTGACCGTCCACGTTATCTTGGGTCTCCTCTGCCGGATAGACGGGCTGAGCGGCGACCAACGCCGGTTGCATCGGGCCGGCTTGATCGACTCGACGATCGTCTGCGGCGTCATTCTTGAGCAACTCAGCTTCCGGCAGTTGAGCTTCCTCCTCTTCAGTCAACAGATACGAGCCGGTTTCGACGTAGCGGGCCCGCTCTGCTGCGGTATAGATACCGAGCTCAGCGCGTTCGTCGAAGTCTAGGTAATCCAGGGCCAGACGACGGAAGATGTAGTCCATCACCGACTGAGCGATGCGGATATCTGGATCGTCGGTCATGCCGGCAGGCTCAAATTTTAGGTTCGTGAACTTCTGCACGAAGCTCTCCAGCGGCACACCGTACTGCAAACCGATCGAGACCGCGATCGAGAAGGCATCCATGACACCCGACAATGTCGAACCCTGCTTGCCTAGCTTCAAGAAGACTTCACCCAGGCGACCATCGTCATAGGCGCCGGAGGTCATATAGCCCTCTGCCCCACCGACGGCGAAGCTCGTCGTGCGACTGGCGCGCGACTTGGGCAGCCGCTGGCGACGCGGCCGATATTCAACGCGCACCTCTGGGGCAGGAGCGTCCTTCTTTTCCTCAGCTTTGGTGGCCTTAGCGTCGCTCAGCGGCTGGCCGACTTTGCAGTTGTCGCGATATACAGCGATGGCCTTGAGGCCCATCTCCCAGCCGCGCAGGTAGACGTCAGCGATCTCTTCGACGGTGGCAGACTCCGGGAGGTTGACCGTCTTCGAGATGGCACCAGATAGGAAGGGCTGCACCGCAGCCATCATCCGTACGTGACCCATCGGCTCAATGGCACGCACGCCCATCGCGGTGTCGAAGACCTCATAGTGAGCTGGCTTGAGTCCAGGAGCGTCAACGACATTGCCGTTGTCGGAGATGTAACCGATGATCTGAGCAGCTTCGGTTTCGTTATAGCCCAGATTCTTCAAAGCCCGCGGAACGGTCTGATTGACGATCTGCATCGATCCGCCGCCCACCAATTTCTTGAACTTGACTAACGAGAAGTCCGGTTCAATACCAGTGGTATCGCAATCCATCATGAAGCCGATCGTGCCAGTGGGCGCCAGCACCGAGGCCTGCGAGTTGCGGAAGCCGTTGCGCTCGCCGATCTCGAGCACCTGACGCCATTGCTCGGTGGCGGCAGTCTTCACGTCGTGGTCCAGCTGATGCAAAGTGACGATGTCATCATTTGCGGCAGCGTGCATGGCCATGACCCGCTTGTGATCTGCAGCGTTGATCGCATAGCCGCGATAGGGTCCGACCACGCCGGCCAACTCAGCTGAGCGCCGATACGCAGCGCCAGTCATCAACGATGTGATCGTCGCCGCCAGCGCCCGGCCACCGTCGGAGTCGTAGCCCTTGCCCAGCGCCATCAGCAGCGCGCCGAGGTTGGCATAACCGATGCCTAGCTGACGGAAATCTCGGGTGTTCTGGGTCACCGCTTCGGTCGGGAAATCACCGAAGACGATCGAGATGTCCATCGCAGTGATGATCGTCTCCACGGCAGCGACGAAACACTCCGTGTCGAAGCTGTCGTCGTCGCGCAGGAACTTCAGCAGGTTCAAGCTGGCCAGGTTGCACGAAGAATTATCGATGCTCATATACTCCGAGCACGGGTTAGACGCATTGATCCGACCCGATTGCGGAATGGTGTGCCAGCGGTTGATGGTGTCGTCATATTGCACGCCGGGATCGGCGCATTCCCAAGCCGCCTGCGCCACCTTGTTGAACAATTCCTTGGCCGACACCTCTTCGATGACCTCGCCGGTGGTGCGTGCCCGTAGCCCGAACTTGCCGTCTTCGGTGACCGCCTTCATGAACTCGTCAGACACCCGCACGGAGTTGTTGGCATTCTGATACTGCACCGAATTGATGTCACGGCCACCTAGATCCATATCGAAACCTGCGTCGCGCAAGACCCGGATCTTGTCTTCCTCGCGCGCCTTGGTCTCAATGAACTCTTCGATGTCAGGGTGATCGATATCCAAGACCACCATCTTCGCGGCCCGCCGCGTGGCACCACCAGACTTGATGGTGCCGGCCGAAGCGTCCGCGCCGCGCATGAACGACACCGGGCCAGAGGCGGTGCCACCCGAGGAACGCAGCAGTTCCTTCGAGGAGCGGATGCGCGAGAGGTTCAAACCAGCTCCTGAACCCCCCTTGAAGATCATGCCTTCTTCGCGATACCAGTTCAGGATCGACTCCATCGAGTCATCAACCGACAAAATGAAACAGGCGCTGACTTGCTGTTTTGCGTTAGTGCCGACGTTGAACCAGACCGGGGAGTTGAAGCTGAAATATTGATGCAACAGCAGCCAGGTCAGCTCGTCAGCGAAAATCTGGGCGTCTTCTCCGCTCGCGAAATATCCGGCTTGCTCACCGGTCTGGCGATATTTGCCGACGACCCGATCGATCAGCGTACGTAAGCTCGCCTCGCGCTGATCAGTGCCCAGCGCGCCGCGGAAATACTTCGTGGTGACGATGGTGGAGGCGTTGACGCTCCAGAAATCTGGAAATTCCACGCCCTTTTGCTCGAAGACGACCTCGCCGGTCTTCCAGTTAGTCTGTACGACGTCTCGGCGTTCCCACTGCACCTGGTCGTAGGGGTGGGCCTCCGCGGAGCTGAATACCCGGCGCATCCGCAGCCCCTCGCCGACGCGGTCGACCTGTTCGGCGATCCGCGATTCGGTCGTCTCGGTCATGTCAATTTCCTTCCTTCTGCGGTCTGGCCGGCCGCGTCACGATGTACGACTCGCTGTCCTTCTCGTCTCAGAGACGATCCTGCCGGGCAGCTCTGACAAATTTTTGTTGCTGGCTTTTCAGTTGTTGGTTCCTGGTTGATGGGGACGCAACGCGTCACCCTTGAGCGATCTCGACCGCTTTGAGCCGGTCAATCTCGGTCTGGAAATCTTCGACGCTTTCGAAGTTTTCGTAGACGCTGGCGAATCGGAGATAGGCAACCGGATCGAGCTTTGATAGCGGACCCAAGATCGCGACACCTACCTCCATGGCTGGCACCTCAGCATGCCCAGAAGCACGTAATGCGTCCTCGACCTCTTGGCCCAGCTTGGCCAATTGAGCTTCGCTGACTGGACGTCCTTTGCAGGCTTTACGCACCCCGGTGATGACCTTGTCGCGCGAAAACGGCTCGGTCACCCCACTGCGCTTGACGACCAGCAGCTGCGCTTGCTCGATGGTCGTGAAACGCTTCTCGCAACTAGGGCATTGCCGACGTCGACGAATCGACGCGCCGTCATCGCTGACGCGTGAGTCTGTGACCCGCGAATCCTCGTGATGACAATACGGACAATGCATTGGTCCCCCCCGGCCTAGTTGGCATGCGACGGGTGCTCGTGTCCGAAGAAGGCCACAAGCACCCGAATGAGTAGTTAACCACAAGTACTAGTGGTTGCTAGCAGTACGGCTACTAGATGTAGCTAACGTACTGCTTTTGATCACAACATCAAGTTCGACGCGCGCGAGTCGTCAGAAGATATTTCGCCAGATCGTGAAAGCAACAGCTGCGGCTAGTAATCCCCAGTCGAAAGTCTTGCGCCAAGACGTCGGTGGGCGACGCGTTAGGACTGCTCGATTAGCGGCACTCAGCACTCGCCATAGGTCGACTATCACGAGCACTGTCAGCAGTATTGCGATGAGGATTATCAGTTGATTGTGACGCCAAGCTGCTGTCAGATCGCCATGCAAGAGCGCGCCGAAGGCTCTCGTCGCGCCACATACTGGGCATTGCCAACCGGTGAGATGCAGAAATGGACATGGCCAGCTCAGCCCTATCCGACTCAACCCATAGATAGCTAACGCCGCTGCGGCTAGGCCACCTAGCGGCGGCAAGATGACCGACGCGGCGAGTCGTTCGCGCAGCGAAAGCTCAGCGCTTTGATCAAATGCCTGAGTTGCCGATCCCACCTCTTCTGCTTCCTCTTTTGCGAGTTCAATAGCTGGCGCGCCGTGACCCGAATAGGCAGCCTCCGGCGAGTGAACATGCGATATCAAATCGCGCGCATCGGATGACGAGGGGTCATAGGTCACACTTCGAGACTAACCGCGGTGACATGCCAGGTTGCACGCTGACAGCGAAGTGATCGACCAAAAGCTGACGAGTCTGCCCACAGCGCAGGCTTGAGGGCCTAGCATCGTGTTAGTTGTACCACTCGAATGGAGAGGCCCGTGAGTAACGATTATTGGAACCGTCCCACTCCCGACGGCGAAATGAACGACAAGCGTCCTGATCAGGCAAATGGACCTGCTGCCGAGGGCTCGTGGGAGCCGAATAGCTTGGCCAATGACGAGACTCGTTATGGACCGGCCGCAGACGGCGACGAGAGCCAGACCCCATATGGGCCGGCTGGCAACACCAATTACAACACCTATGGCCCGACCGACGGCGCAGACTTCAGCGGCAACGAGCAGCCAGGCGCAGGCGAGATTCCTGCCGGCGAGCATCGCGGCAACCAGCCGCATGACCCTTCGGTGATCAACCACCAGCAGGGTGCGCAGCCATTGAACTACAGCCAAGACCCGACCTTGACCCGTAACGGCACTGAGACCCCCTATGGCCCGGTCGCCGACCAGGTCATGACCCCGTATGGCCCAGCCGGTAACGAGAACTACGACTCTTACGGCCCGACCGACGGCGCGGACTACGCCGGCTACGGCCAGCCCGCTGCTGAGCGTTTCAACGTTGGCGGTGACGAGCACCCAAAAGCTGAGACGTCGTACGGGACAGGAGTGCCCTACGGCGAACAAGCTCAAAACTACGGCAACCAGGCGACCGGTTCGGCGAACTTTGGCCAGCAATCCGGCTACCCCGGAATTTCGCAGCAGGATCCGGGGTACCAGCCTCAACAGCAGGCTGACCCTAGCTATGGTCATGGACAGTCGTCCGAGCAGTTCGGCAGCCTGGGATCCGACGCAGCCTATGGTGCTGGCACGAGCGGCTCTTTTGATCAGCAAGGTTCTTCGGTTGGTTACGGCGACCAGAGCGCTGCCGGCTACGGCCAGCAGGGATATGGCTCGGGCAGCTACGGCGATCAGTCCGCCACTTTTGGTGGTAGCTATGGGGATCAGGGCTCCAATAGCTATGGATCGGCGAACTACGGACAGCAGGCCTACGGATCTGGCAGCTATGGCGATCCGTCAGCGTCGGCGGGTACGTCTGGCTACGGCGATCCGAGCTATGGCGGCTACACCGCAGAGCAGAGCTACGGGAGCAATGATCCGAACGCTTACGGTGCCGCCGGCTATCAGTCGACCGGCTACTCGAATATGGGCAGCTACCAAGATCAAAGCCAGCCCTATGGAGCGGGTTACGCCATGCAGTCCTATGGCGGTGGCATGCCGATGTATTCACCTTGGTCCAAGCGTGCAATTAGCGCATTGATCGACTACATCGTCCCGGGCGCTGCGGTCGCCATGATCATGGCGCTGTTCCCGTCCAATAGTGGCGGCTTCGTAGTCGCGGTGGAATTCCTGCTGAATCTCTTGGTGCTCGCCTTCATCATTTACAACACCGGTTATCTCGCGGGAACCACGGGGCAAAGCTACGGACGTAAGGTCGCCGGCACGCGCCTAGTGAGCGCCAACACCGGGCAACCGATCGGTTTTGGCATGTCCGTGTTGCGTTACATCGTCCACTTCGTCGACGCCATTCCTTGTGGCATTGGATATCTGTGGCCGTTGTGGGACGAGAGCCGTCAAACCTTCGCTGATAAGATCATGTCGACGGTGGTCGTGGACGACAACACCACTGCACAGCAGAATCCCAATCCTGGTCAGGGTTACTGAGAGCTTTAAATAGCAGATCAGTTCACTAACCGAGAAGCTAGCAAAGCGGCGCAGCAAATGCTGCGCCGCTTTCGCTGCTATCTAAAAGTCCATCCGCTGCGACTAGCCACCCAGTCACACAGCTGAAGTCAGCTCCCGAGCCGTGCGCCCGTCGCTCCAGGAACGATGGCTTGCGCGGCAGCTACTGGTGCGGCAACCGCTGGAACGTCAGCTGCACTGTGCGGCGCGCTCATCGCGCCAAATTGCGCAAGCACGACACCAACACCCAAAACCATTGCACCGAGGAAGCCAATGATGATCGCTGCCAGTCCTCGTTCTGAGAGCTGGGAGGCAGAGGCACTAGCCGCCTCAGCGGTAGACCTAGGACGCACCGCGATCATCGCAGATCCGCCGACGGCTGGCCTGCCACCGGGATGGGCAGGGTGTCGTCGTGCTAGGTCTGGATGCGCCCGGTCCTTCACCCCGCGCGAGCGTGGCGTCGGGATCTTTTCGAGCTGACCAATCTCAGCTCGACCAAAATTTGGGTTCAGCTCATTGACTGCCAAGCTCATGACAGACATCTCATGCTCCTTCTCCCGTTCATCCAACGGGATCGGCTGTTGGGCAAGTTTGGCGTTTCACTTCCGGATCATCTGCATCCCCACCCAGCTGATCCGAACATCTGTTCGATATCAAGTTATCAGCTACAGAGCATGAAATCAAACAATAGTTCGAATCCAACCCTGCACTCACAGCTCATCTAAGCGTTCAGGTCTGACAAAAATCACCCCGAGCACTCATCAAGCGGCTGCAATAAGTACTTCAATACTCAGCTCTGACAATTATCAGCTGCACTTGTCACTGCTAGCTCACTGCTAGGCATCGAGTTAAACAGCTAGCACCGACAATTCTTCTCGCCTATCTCAGCGACACATCGAACAAGTGTTTGATTTATCGCATTGTCGACAATATGTTCAAGGCATGGCAAAGCAGCGCGTCACCCAGATCTCGACCAAGCAACGGACGGCCGGCCGACCATCGCAGGCTGACGTCGCCCGTGATCTTGGCCTCAGCGAAGGCGAACTAGCTGCAATCGATTCCGACCCCGACGGCCTGACGGCCCGGCAACGACGAATTTTGGACGTCATTGAACAAGCGGTCAGCACTCATGGTTATCCCCCGTCGATTCGCGAGATTGGTGAGACCGTCGGTCTTGCTAGCCCGTCCAGCGTCGCGCATCAATTGGCGGTGCTGGAAGAGAAAGGCTTGATTCGTCGTGATCCGAATCGTCCGCGGGCACTCGAACTATGCAATCAGACGCCCACTCGCGAAGTCGTCGAGAAGCACGCAGCTGACATCACGGATATTGGTGAGTCCTTCCCAACCCCAGTCAACGTTCCTGTCGTTGGACGCATCGCCGCGGGCGCGCCGATCCTGGCGGAGCAGCACGTCGAAGAGGTCATGCCGTTGCCTAAGCAGTTGGTCGGCGACGGTCAACTTTTTATGCTCGAAGTCCACGGCGATTCGATGATTGATGCTGCCATCTGCGAAGGCGACTTCGTCGTCGTGCGCCAACAACCAGACGCTAACAACGGCGACATCGTCGCCGCCTTGCTAGATGGTGAAGCGACCGTCAAGACATTCAAGCGCAAAGACCGCGAAGTTTGGCTGCTGCCACACAACCCTGCCTATCAGCCCATTGACGGCAAGGAAGCCACCATCATGGGTAAGGTCGTCGCGGTGCTGAGGCGAGTCTGAAAACTCGATTAAGCGCCGATCTCTAGCGCTGCGCTAGCCGTTGCAATGCCGCGCACGCGGTCCCAAGATCATTAGTTCGCCAGAAATTGGGCATCGACCGCAGCAAGAATCCGCCGTAACGCGCGGTGCTGAGCCTCGGGTCAAGTACCGCGACCACTCCCCTGTCATCAGCTCGCCGGATCAAGCGGCCCGCTCCTTGGGCCAGCAGCAGCGCAGCGTGGGATGCTGCCACCTGCATGAAACCATTGCCGCCCCGCTCAGCGACGCGCTGCTGACGGGCCTGCATCAAGGGATCGTCTGGTCGGGGAAATGGAATCTTGTCGATGACGACTAGGCGACAGGCCTGACCAGGAGCATCGATCCCCTGCCAAAGGCTCAAGGTACCAAACAGACAGCTGCCAGGTTCATCTATGAAACGCCTAGTCAGCTCGGCCAATTGCATCTCGCCTTGACAGTAAATCGACAGCTTAGGCAGCGCTTGACGAAGATGATCGACGGCAGCTTCAGCGGATCGTTGGGATGCAAACAGTCCGAGCGCGTCACCGCCACTCGCAGCGATGAGTTCAACCAGCCGATCTAGGGCGTCGGCTTGAATACCATCCCGGCTGGGGTTTGGCAGATCATCAGCGATATACAAGATGCCCTGCCTGGGGTAATCAAATGGTGATCCAACGTCAATGGCGCACCACTGTTGCGGCAGGGCTTCGTCAGGCCCGCTTTGGTCTAATCGTTTCGCATGCAATTCTTCGACAGCGCGCAGGTCGGCCAGCTGATCTTCGCCCCGCAGACCGACGCCGCCGGCGGCAGCAGCAACGCTGCCGCCGAGCTGTAGCGTCGCAGAGGTCATGATCGTCGGGTGCTTGGCTAAGACAGTTTCCCGAAGCAAACCTGCAACCGATAGCGGTGCGACGTTGACCTGTCGGCCCGCGCGTTCACGCTGCGAAATCCAGATCACATCATGGTCGCTGAGCGCTTCCACACGAGCACAAATTTCGGTGATCTCGCCTATTTCCGCGGCGCACATCGTGCGATCTGGATCTGGCTTGCCGCCTGACGGATTGACCGCGCTCGCCAAGTTCCGGGTGATGCGTCGCAGCACCGCGCATGCCAATACCACTGGCGCCGCCGAACCGGTGACGCGACCGGGTTCGCTGAGTTCCAATGCTTCAGCGAAATCAGCGTTCGCATCTTCGAACTCGTTCAACTGGCTGTCGGTGAGCCAGGGCGCGGCGCGGCGTGCGGCACGGTCAAGTTGTTGCGGACTCAGTTCAGCACTCGCCGCTCCAGTGACGCGGTCGGTCAGCTCGTGCGCTTCGTCAATGATGACCGCATCGTGCTCCGGCAAACTCATGTTGTCGTTGAGCGCATCAATTGCGAGCAATGCGTGATTGGTGATGACCAGATCTGCAGTTCGCGCACGGGCGCGGGCCTGTTCAGCGAAGCATTCGACGCCATAGCGACAGCTGCCAGCACCGACGCATTCGCGGGCTGAAACCGACACCTGGGCCCAAGCTCGCGGAGAATGCGCCGGAGCTGCGTCGCGATCTGCCAGCCCGCCCTCGTCAGCCTGGGCTTCGATCCACTCGCGCAGCTTCAAGACTTCAGCACCTAAAGTGGACCGATCACCCCCGAAGCGCGGGCTCGCGGGTTGGCTACCCGGAACGTCAAAGAGGCTGTCTTGTTCGACTCCCACCTGGTCTCGGACCCGCAATAGGCAGGCATAGTTTGACCTGCCCTTAGCGATCTCGACGGTTGGGCGTCGCCCCAACTGCGCTTCGATCGCTTTAAGCACTATGGGTACGTCTTTGTTGACGAGCTGATTTTGCAAGGCGAGGGTGGCGGTCGCGACCACGACAATGGCTTCTTGCTCCATTGCCCACGCTAAGGCCGGCACCAGATAGCCCAGCGATTTTCCGGTGCCGGTGCCCGCCTGGATGAGCATGTGCACACCAGATCGCAGACCAAGATCAACGGCTTGCACCATCTGGCGTTGCCCTGGTCTAGGTTGGCCGGCTAACTGGTCGACTGCAGCCGCGAGCAGCTTGCCGGACGCGTCGCTTGCCTGCTCGGCGTCTTGGTCGCTTTCGGTCACGATGTCCGTAACGGCTCATCGCTAGGGTCCGCGTCCAACACAGCCCCGGGCAGCTCTTGCAATTCACCAGCTAGTCGTGCGTTGACCAGCGCGCTGATGTGCGTGCCGTCTGCGGTGAAATCGCTAGCCAGCAGCTCGCCGTGCTTATGCACTTTATCGATCAGGTCGCCGCGTTCCCATGGCACGACCACGTCCACCTTGATGTGTGGCCGCGGCAGCCGTTGTTCGAGCACCTCACGCAGCTGCGCTAAACCTGCGCCGCTACGGGCTGAGACGAACACCGCGTCAGGGTGATTGGCGCGCAGGGACGCGAGTTCGGCCGGATCGGCTGCATCAATTTTGTTGATGACCAATTGTTCGGGACGGTCAGCGGCACCGATTTCGTTAAGCACCTGCCGGACAGCTGCGATTTGGCCCTCCGGGTCTGCGTCAGATCCGTCGACTACGTGCAATAGCAAATCGGCTTGATTGGATTCCTCCAAGGTTGACCGGAAAGCTTCGACCAAGTCCGTCGGTAGATGACGCACGAACCCGACGGTATCGGTCAACGTGAATACTCGTCCGTCCTCGGTGCGAGCGCGGCGCGTGGTCGGATCGAGAGTGGCGAACAAGGCATCTTCGACGAGCACACCTGCATCGGTGAGCCTGTTGAGCAGCGAAGACTTGCCAGCATTCGTGTATCCAACGATCGCCACCGATGGCACTTCGCCGCGCCGCCGTTCGGCGCGGGTGAGTTCACGATTTTGATCCATTTCGCGCAATTTGCGCCGCAAGATCGCGATCCGGGAATTGATCCGTCGGCGGTCGGTTTCGATCTTGGTTTCGCCTGGTCCACGCCCACCGATGCCTACGCCACTGGCTGCTCGGCCGCCGACCTGACGCGACAAGCTCGTACCCCAGCCACGCAAGCGCTGTTTGAGGTAGTTCAGCTGCGCCATCTCCACCTGAGCCTTGCCCTCGGTGCTCTTGGCGTGTTGAGCGAAAATGTCTAAAATCAGCGCGGTGCGGTCGACGACTTTGACCCCAATGCGGTCTTCTAGATTTCGCAATTGAGCTGGTGACAGTTCACCGTCGCAGATGACCGTATCCGCGCCGGTCGCGAGCACTATCGAACGGACCTCGTCCACCTTGCCCCGGCCAATATAGGTAGCCGGGTCGGGATAGCTTCGGCGTTGAATGACAGCGTCCAAGACCTGCGAACCGGCTGTCTTGGCCAATGCTGCCAATTCCCGCATGGCATTGTCTGCGTCGTCCTGCGAGCCTTGGGTCCACACCGAAACCAGCACGACCCGCTCCAGACGGAGCTGGCGATATTCAACTTCGCTGACATCGGCCAGTTCGGTGGATAAGCCAGGGACGCGACGCAGCGAGTTGCGTTCCGCGAGATCGAACTGATCGCCGTCTGGATCGAGGTAGTCGTCATTGCTGAGCAACTGCGCCAAGAAGTCATCGTCAGCATCTTCGTCAAAGCCGCCCAAGACAATGGCATCGTCATCATCGCCCCAATCGCCGTCCTGGAGATGGCCAGGCGCGGCAAATTGCGTGTCTGGGGCCAAAACGAGATCGGCTGATTGATCGGATGGATTGTGCTGTGCTGTCATCGTTGGTCAATTCTATGTGGCGCTATGACCAGTTCTGCAGCCAACCGGCTACCGACAACACTTAGCCATCAAATGACAACACCTTTGCAGTGGCTAACCGAGCCGGGCAGGCTGCCGACAAGCGATGCGAGTCAATGTTGCGCAGCTGGCTGCGTCAGACCGGGGCTACTAGCCAGCAGCTGAATCAAATTCCACACGGCCTGTGCGGATCTGGCCGCGACCGTACCGATCGAATCGTCCCACTCCTGGGCAGCGTCATCGCCGCATAGGTCGCTGATGGAGCGCACGCATACGAAACCGACCTCATGACTGAAAGCCACTTGAGCGATCGCGGCAGATTCCATATCGGTGGCTAGCGCCTCGGGGAATCGCTGCTGCAGCAATCCGGCTAGTTCACCAGTGACGAAGGAATTCGCTGACAAAATCTCACCCCAATGCAGTGACGGGTCGTCATGTTCGCCGAAGATCAGGTCAATCAGCCGCTGGTCACCGTCAAAACAGGCGGGCATTCCAGGGATTTGGCCATACTGATAGCCGAAGGCGGTCGAATCTGCGTCGCCATAGCGATAGCGAGTGCCTACGACGATGTCGCCGCGCCTGATCTGCGGAGCCAAGCCACCGGCCGATCCGAGCGAAATGATGAGATCTGGCTGATAGAGATCGATACCTTTTACAGCTGCCGCTGCAGCATTTACCAATCCGATGCCGCAGGTGACCAAAGTCACTTCAGCGCCGGGCGCGCCGTCAGCTGGAAAATCGATGCGCCAAGATGGGCCCGCCGGGGATTCCAAGCTCGTCGCTTCATGACCACTGAGGACTGGCAGCGCTTCTTCTGGCATCGCCGCCAACAGCAAGATGCGTGTCTTGTGTAACGGCGCCGGGGCGTCGACTGCGTCGACATCCCAGATCGGGTCGAGTGCAGCGCGACCGACGATCGGACTAGCAGGGTCGGCAGCTTGCTGGGGGTTTGGGACGCTCATGCCATCACCTGCTGCCAGGCGTCGCGGCTTTGCAGCATGCGTCGAGCTGCGGCTTGCGCGCCTTCTAGGGTGTGGTTCGCTCCCCAGCCGCACTGGACCTCGTTCGCTGCGGGAACGTCGTCTGCGTCGAGCACGTCTTGCAAGGTGGCGGCCAGCAGGGCGTCAATTTCGGCGATGTCATGGTCGCCAGCGACGATCAGATAGAAACCGGTCTGGCAACCCATCGGAGAAAAATCGACGATGTAATCGGCGTGATCGCGAAATTTCTCTGCCATGGTGTGTTCCAGGGAGTGCACGGTAGCCATTTCGAGGTGCTCAGCATTCGGCTGGCAAAAACGGATGTCGTACTTGACCAGGATGTCTCCAGCCGGCAGTTCTTTGCGATCAGCTACTCGGATGAAGGGTGCGGCGACCTGGGTGTGGTCGAGGTTGAACGATTCGACGTTCATTTTCTGCTCAGCCATGGTCTCTAGGTTAGCCCGCGATTTGACGCAGTTCGCCGTGCGCGATGATGACGGCGGGCCCGGTCAACCAGGCCTGCGCATCGTCGAATTCGACATGCAGGATGCCGCCTGGAACTTGGACGCGAATCTGTCCCTGGACGTCGGCTCTTGCCGCATGCACCGCAGCGCTAGCGACCACCCCGGTCCCACACGACAGCGTTTCCCCCACGCCACGCTCATGCACGCGCATATTTACCGAACCTGGCTGCGGCGAATAGCAAAATTCCACATTCACGCCGGCAGGAAATAGCTGCTCGTCGAAGGCCGGTTGATCGTTGAGATCGAGCCCAGCTAGTTCAGCCATGGCATCTAGCTGCACGACAGCATGCGGATTTCCGACGTCAACTGCGATGGCTTCGTAACGTCTGCCAGCCAACTCGATCCAAGTGGTTTCGCCAATTTTCGCTGCACCCATACCGACCTGGATTTCGTCATCAAGCACCCGTACGGAGCGGAACCCAGCCCTGGTGAGGACGTCGAATACGGCGCCGTCGACTAGGTGACGCTCAATTAGATGACGCGCGAAGACTCGCAGCCCGTTGCCGCACATTTCTGCGATGGAACCGTCAGCATTTCGATAGTCCATGAAAAATTTTCCGCTCGGATCGCGCACGACCCGCAATAAGCCATCGGCTCCCACGCCGAAATGACGATCGCACCAGGCACGAACGACGCCTTCGCCAGGAGCGTTGGTGTCGTCCAGATCCTCGATGATGACGAAGTCGTTGCCGGTGCCGTGACCTTTCCAGAAGACTTGGTTCATTGCTGGGCCGCTCCTGGATGGGCTGGTCTCACGTCGGAGGGCTGATTGATAACTGTTGACATCTGATCGCTGCTGAATTCGTAAATCTCTGCTGCGCTTGGCTGGGTAGGCAATGCGTCGATCATCGCCGTCACGTTAACTGGCGAACCAGCAGGCAGCCAGTGAATCCGGGGATCTTTGCGGTACCACATGAGTTGCTTACGTGCGAAACGCCGCGTCTGGTCGATGACCGCCTGGATAGCCTGTTCGAGCGTCAGGTCTCCGTCCAACATTTCGATCACCTGACGATAGCCGAGCGCCCGCGAGGCTGTCTGACCCTCTCGCAATCCGATTTCAAGCAGATCTGCTACTTCGTCGACCAGACCGGCTGCGAACATTTCATGCACGCGCCGTTCAATGCGTTCGTCGAGCTCGTCACGTTCTAGCTGCAAGCCGAACTGGTGGACGCCAGTCAAGGCATATTTCGGTTCAGGCAATTGCCCAGTCACGTTCCCGGTTAGGTCGTGGATTTCCAGCGCCCGGACGATGCGTCTGCCATTGCCAGGCAGGATATTGGCGGCCGCCTGGGGTGATCGTCTGGCGAGTTCGGCATGTAGGGCTTCAGACCCAACGCGCTCCAATTCCGATTCCCAATGTGCGCGGATAGTTGGATCTTGTCCAGGGAATTCAAACTCGTCCACGATCGCTCGCACGTACAGGCTTGACCCGCCGACCACGATCGGGGTGATCTGCCGCGCTCGCAGTTGCGCGATAGTTTCCCGCGCGAGTTGTTGAAAATCGGCGACATTTGCGACTTGCCGAACGTCCATGATGTCGATCAGATGATGCGGCACACCGCGTCGTTCAGCCACTGATGGTTTCGCGGTGCCGATATCCATGCCTCGATAGACCAGCATGGAATCAGCGTTGACGATTTCGGCATTGCCCAGCTGGAGCGCCAATTCGACGGCGAGCGCAGACTTTCCGCTCGCTGTCGGACCGACGATCACGACGATCGGCGGTACGGCTTTAGCAGGCGCTGAGCTAGTCACCGCGGCAGCTTCGGCATGCCCAGCCCGACCCCTGCTGAGCCGGATTGAGTTTCGTCATTGCGAGCCTGCCACATGTCGCCGCCGCGCGTCCGTTGCAAATTCCAGATCGGCGAATCGGCGACCAGATGGTGCGGGGCTGCGTAGGTGATTTCGACCTCTGCGAAATCGCCGGGCCGGGGCATTTCATCTCCAGATTCGGGGGCTGCGACGTGCACTAGCCGGTTGTCAGGGGTCCGTCCAGAAATGCGGGTGCGCTGCTCGTCTTTGCGTCCCTCACCCACTGCGAACATCACTTCGACGCGTTTGCCGACCTGCTTGCGAGCTTCCTGCCAGGCGATCTCGTCAACCAGTTTGACCAGTCGTTCGTAGCGCCGCTGGACGATCGGCTGGGGCACTTGATCGGGCATGGTGGCCGCTGGGGTGCCAGGCCGGATCGAATACTGGAAAGTGAAAGCAGCCGAGAATCGAGCACGCTCCACGACCTGCATGGTCTGCTCGAAATCCTCTTCAGTCTCGCCTGGAAAACCGACAATGATGTCAGTAGTGATGGCAGCATCGGGCAGCTTTTCACGGACTTCGTCCAAGATCCGCAAGAAACGCTCGCTGCGGTAGCTGCGCCGCATTTCACGCAGCACCCGGTCCGAACCCGATTGCAACGGCATGTGCAGGCTCGGCATGACATTGGGCGTCTCAGCCATTGCCTCGATCACGTCACTGGTGAATGAGGCTGGATGCGGGCTAGTGAATCTGACCCGCCGCAGTCCTTCAATCTCGCCGCAGGAGCGCAGCAACTTCGCGAATGCGCCGCGATCGCCGAACTGCACCCCATAGGTGTTGACATTTTGGCCAAGCAGCGTGATCTCTTGGACACCTTCGTCGACGAGCATCTGAATCTCACGCAGAATGTCCCCGGGACGCCGGTCTGCTTCTTTACCGCGCAGGCTAGGCACGATGCAGAAGGTGCAGGTGTTATTGCAGCCGACAGAAATCGACACCCACGCCGAATATGGCGATTCACGTCTGGACGGCAAGTTGGACGGGAGAGTCTGCAGCGATTCTTCGATCTCGACTTGCGCGGCTTTTTCGATCCGAGCTCGCTCCAGAAGCACCGGCAAAGAACCGACATTGTTGGTACCGAAGACGACATCGACCCAAGGAGCGCGGTCAATGATCTGTTGACGATCTTTCTGCGCCATGCAACCGCCGACTGCGATCTGCATTCCGGGATGTTGCCGCTTCAACTTCGCCATGTGGCCGAGATTGCCGTACAGCCGATTGTCGGCATTCTCACGCACCGCGCACGTGTTAAAGACCACGACATCCGCGTCGGCCAATTCGTCGACAGGTTCAGGCGCGCGCACCAGACCAGCCTGCTCAAGCAGGCCGCTGATGCGTTCGGAATCGTGGACGTTCATCTGACAGCCATAGGTGATCACCTGATAGCTGCGCGGGCGCATATCCGCGTCTGGCATGTCGCTGGTTTGGGCGAGATCTTGCACACTCATGACCTGTCAACCATAACTAGCCCGTCAATTCGTCCAGGATTCGTCGATGTTGTCGTCGGTCAACTCACCCAAGACCTGCTTGACGACATCCATCGTGACTGCGGGACTATGACCTCTTCTGGCGAGAACGCCAGCGAGCCTTCGGAACGCCACTTGCCGATCTAGCTTGGCCATAGCGGGCGCCTTTTGCCGAGCCAACTTCAGCGCCGCTTCGCGATCTTGATCAGCAGTGATCTGCGAAGTAGCGGCTTCGATCGTTTCATCGTCTAGCCCCTTAGTCCGCAGCTCTTGACGTAGCGCCCTGGCCGACAAATTGCGGGTGCGCCGTCTGGATTCCACCCACGCCTGCGCATATTGCTGGTCATTGAGTAGCCCAACCTCTTCGAAGCGGTCCAATAACGTCACCGAAATGTCGTCCGGCACGTCTTTGCGCGCCAGATATTCCGCCAGTTCAGCCCGCGTCAATGCCTTGGCATCTAGGCGACGCAGCGCGATCCGTCGGGCGAATTCGAGTTGTTGAGCTGGGCTCAGCTCAATTTCTTCCTCACCGCCTGACGGATCGGGCTCACGGGTATGTCGACGGCTCAGAAGTCGACCTCGCCAGTCTCAGGATCGACACCGTCGGGCACCTCATCGGAATTTGGCGCCAAGGTGATCGCGACCGCGTCTCGGATCTTGCGGTCGATCTCATCGGCGATTTGCGGGTTCGCCTTGAGATAGGAGCGAGCGTTCTCTTTACCTTGGCCGAGCTGGTCTGCGTCATAGGTGAACCAGGCGCCTGCCTTACGGATAATGCCGGTCTCGACGCCCATGTCGATCAAACTGCCTTCACGGCTGATGCCTTGGCCGTACATGATGTCGAATTCGGCTTGCTTGAACGGCGGCGCGACCTTGTTCTTGACGACCTTGACGCGAGTGCGGTTGCCCACGACATCTGAACCGTCCTTCAACGATTCAATACGCCGGACATCCAGTCGAACGGACGCATAGAACTTCAAAGCTCGACCACCAGTGGTCGTCTCCGGCGAACCGAACATGACGCCGATCTTTTCGCGCAGCTGGTTGATGAAGATCGCAGTGGTATTAGCGCTCTTCAACGCTCCAGTCATCTTGCGCAGCGCCTGGCTCATCAGGCGGGCGTGCAGACCGACGTGATTGTCACCCATCTCGCCTTCGATCTCTGCGCGTGGAGTCAATGCGGCGACCGAGTCGATGACGATCAACTCGATTGCACCAGAGCGCACTAGGGTGTCGGCGATTTCAAGGGCCTGTTCGCCGTTATCCGGCTGACTTACCAGCAACGCATCGACGTCAACCCCGAGCGCCGCAGCATAGGTCGGATCGAGCGCATGTTCGGCGTCAATGAAGGCACAAATTCCGCCTGCTTTCTGAGCATTCGCGATTGCGTGCAACGCGACGGTCGTCTTACCCGAAGATTCTGGGCCATAGATTTCAATGACGCGACCGCGCGGCAGGCCACCCACGCCGAGCGCCAAATCAAGCGCAATTGAACCGGTCGGAATGACCTCAATTTGTTGGTTTGCCTGCTCGCCCAGTCGCATGACTGAGCCCTTGCCATGTTGTTTCTCAATCTGCGCCAAGGCCGTTTCGAGCGCCTTGCTGCGGTCGGCTGTCGCCATCACAGTGCCCTTTCTATGTCGCTGTGCGTTCTAGGTCGCTTTGCGTCTTGATGTCGCACCCCAATTGGGGTAGTTCGTCAAGGACTGTAGGCGCGAGCACCGACAATTCTTCAGCCAAATCGACGACTGTGGAAAAGCCCCGTACCGACGCACGCTGCACTGTGGACAACAGTAACCGAACAAATGTTCGAAAGTGGGATTCTCGTGGCGTGTCGCGCCCTTGGGCAGCAGCCCACGTCCAGCTACCTAGTCTCAGCGATATTTTGCGGGTAACTCCAACTGCTGCCACGCTGCCCGCCAGATGGTCTTGCAATCGACCCCATCAGCCACGGCCTCTTGGACCGTGCGGGAATTCAATTCGGCCAAGCCCACCTGGGCAGCCCAAGCCGGCGCATAATCGTCACCCAAATGCTCACGCAACCGGGCAAATAGCTCACTTTCCCGCATGAGCACCGATGATACGCGCCCCTGAGCTGAGCCGCGCGGCAAAAATTATTGCTTAAGCTGCTACGAGTTCACGATCGAATTCGACCGCTGCCAGTTTGTCGCTGACCTTGCTGATCAGAGTCGAAAGCGGAACTCCGAGTGCTTCAGAGATGGCGTACAACAATTCAGATGACGCTTCTTTTTGACCGCGTTCTACCTCAGACAGGTAGCCCAAGCTCACCCGCGCAGACAGGGAAACTTCGCGCAGGGTGCGTCCTTGGCTGACGCGCTCCTCGCGCAGCGAATCGCCTAGCAGTTCACGGAACAGGATCGGCTTCAATGTAGTCCCCTCTTAGCTGTCCTTGTGATCGGCGCTGATCCCCCGTTCACGTCGACGAGCTGACAATCAGCTGGTCGCGGCAACGAATCGTCTAGCAGCGCGATCGATGTCATCTAGTCAACCAGTTTCGGGGCCGCGAAATTCCGCTTAGGGAAAAATAGATACCTTTAGGTTGACAAATTCGTCTCAAACTAAGACTCAGAGGCTACTTCGAGCAGCCATTGCAGCGAACGCAACGACGTCCATGCCCTGATCTCGCCCCGATCACCGGGAAACTCGAAGCTTTGAGCGCGGCTCGGTTCGTCCCAATCTGCCGGCAACGCGAGCCCCATCCAGACCGTGCCGACTGGCTGACCATCACTAGGATCCGGCCCTGCGACGCCCGTGACGGCGACAGCGACGTCCGCGCCACATGCCATCGCAGCTCCGGCGGCCATCTGACGTGCGGTGGACGCGTTGACGACACCAGCTTCAGCGACCCATTGCGCGTCGACGCGGGCCAGCGCGACCTTTAAATCGCTGTGATAGGTGATCAGTCCGCCGCGATAGACCCGCGACGAGCCGGGCACCGAAGTCAATGTCGCACCGATCAAACCCCCCGTCAGCGACTCACAAGTCGCTAACGACAGTCCGCGTTGGCCGAATCGCGAAATGACTTCTCTGGCCAGCTGGCCCGCCTCATTCAATAGCTGAGCCTGGTGATTGCTCACTGGTGTGCTCGCTTAGAACTCTTAGTTTCACGTACCGCGCTGATGTCGACCAGACCGCCAGCGGCAATCGAGGCATCGCGCAGCTTCTTAGCTTCGATGAGATAGTCGATTCCGGTGACGATCGTCAGCACGAAAGCAGCACCCATGGCAATCCATTTGCTCACCAGCCACCAGGTACCGAGCTGCGGCAAGCTAAGCAGGAACATGATGATCGCAGTGGTCTGCAGCACCGTCTTCAATTTGCCGCCTCGGTTTGCTGCCATCACGCCGTACTTGAGGATCTGAAAACGAAGCGCGGTAATTCCCCATTCCCGCAACAGCATCAGGATCGTCATCCACCAAGGCAGATCGCCGACGATAGAAAGCGCGATGAAGGCCACCCCAGTCATCAACTTGTCTGCGATTGGATCCCACAATTTGCCGAAGTCAGTCACTTGACCGCTGCTGCGGGCTAGCCGTCCGTCGATCGCGTCAGTGGCCATGGCCACGACGAAAATCAATGTCGAGATGAGCCGCCAGACCTGATCATTGGGATGGCTTAGAAAGGCGATCAAAAAGACCGGCACCAAGATCATGCGCGCGATCGTCAGCAGATTCGGCACATTGGCCACGAAGCCACCTTTGCGTGCCGTCTTCGTCGGTTCCGACATCTCGCTCCTGACCGCGGGGATTTGCATTCAGCCTAGCCCGCTGCTGTCGAACTCGGCGGCAGCCACGACCTAGTCAGCTTGCGCGAACAGATCGGCGCCCTGGCTATCGATTACGACGGCGTCGACGAAGTCGCCGACTTGCGCGTCGGCGTTCAGCAGATAGCAGATCCCGTCGACTTCTGGGCCCTGATGGGCAGCCCGGCCGACCAATTCTTCGTCTTCGATGCTCTCGACGAGCACCTTGACAGGGTCCCCGACGCGTTCTGCCGCGCGTGCGTCGACAGCTGCGTCCACGATCTGAGAGAGTTCGGCGACGCGCTCGGCGATTGCGTCTTCGTCGAGGTGCCCTGGCAGCGTCGCGCCTTCAGTGCCTTCTTCGTCCGAATAGCCGAAGACGCCGGCAACATCCAACCTGGCCGCAGCGACGAACTGGCAAAGTTCAGCGAATTCCTGCTCGCTTTCGCCTGGAAAACCGACGATGAAATTACTGCGAATGCCGGCCTCGGGCGCGAGCTGACGAATGCGATCTAGTAAGGCTAAAAAGGAGTCTGGATCACCAAATCGACGCATCCTGCGCAGCACAGATTTTGACGCGTGCTGCATGGACAGGTCGAAATATGGCACGACGTGGTCTAGTTCTGCCATGGTCTCTAACAGCCCTGGACGGATTTCCGCCGGTTGCAAATAGCTGACCCGAATCCACTCCAGGCCGTCGACTGCATTGAGCTGCTGCAACAGGTCGACCAGCGCCATCTTGTCGGCGGTGTCTTTGCCGTAACTCGAGGTATTTTCGCTGACTAACATGACCTCTTTGACGCCTTGACTGACCAGCCAATTCGCCTCGCTGACGATGTCGACGGCAGGCCGACTCAGGTAAGAACCGCGGAAGGCCGGAATCGCGCAGAAGGCGCAGCGTCGATCGCAGCCCGAAGCGATCTTCAGCGGCGCGTACGGTCCGCTGCCGAGCCGGCGGCGCACGGTCACCGGGCCAGAGGCTGGCCCGACCCCGGCAGGCAAGAAATCTTGGGCGTGGCCGGGCACTGACAGGCTCGGATCATGCGCGGATCGTTCCACGGGCGCAATCGGCAGCAATTTGCGCCGATCACTAGGCGTGTGAGCGTCAAAATGCTCACCGTCCAGAATTCGTTTCAAGCGATCGGCGATGTCTGGATAGGAGTCGAAGCCGAGCACTCCGTCAGCTTCTGGCAGCGCGGCTTGCAGCTCAGCGCCATAACGTTCAGCCATGCAGCCGACAGCGACGACGGCCTTAGCCTTGCCGGACTCTTTGAGGTCATTGGCTGCCAAGAGGGTATCGATCGAATCCTTTTTGGCCTGCTCGATGAAACCACAGGTGTTGACGACCAACAGTTCTGCGTCAGCCGGTTCTGCGACGAACTCGAAGCCGCCGGCGCTCAGCCGGGCAGCGAGCTCCTCAGAGTCGACGTCATTTCGGGCGCAGCCCAGGGTCAGCAAGTGAACGGAAGTAGCCATGACCGTCCCATTATCGCGCGGCCACCCAAGCTGGCCTAGTTGGCAGGAATCTGGCTTGCCTACTCGACTTCGCCAGACAACATGGCGAGCACGTCGTCCAGCCCATCTGGGCCGACCAATACCTCACGAGGTTTGGAGCCTTCGGACGGGCCGACCACACCGCGGGTCTCAAGGATGTCCATGATCCGGCCGGCCTTAGCGAATCCGATCCGTAGCTTGCGTTGCAACATCGACGTCGAGCCGAGCTGCAACTCGATGACGTGCCGTGCGGCGTCCAAGACCAACTCGAGGTCGTCACCGATATCCTCGGCGACTTTCGTCTCGCTTTGGGCTGGTGCGGTCACATCTTCGACGTATTGCGGCTTGACCTGCTCGGTGACGCAAGCCACGACTTCCCGAACTTCCTGTTCGGTGACCCAGGCGCCTTGCACACGCATCGGTTTGGACGCACCCATCGGCAAGAACAGGCCGTCACCTTGACCGACCAATTTCTCTGCGCCTGGCTGGTCCAAGATGACCCGTGAGTCGGTCATTGAACTGGTCGCGAATGCGAGCCGACTAGGCACATTGGCCTTGATCAAGCCCGTCACGACGTCAATAGACGGACGCTGCGTCGCCAACACCAGGTGGATGCCAGCCGCACGGGCTAGCTGCGTGATGCGAACGATGGAATCTTCGACGTCACGCGGCGCGACCATCATCAAGTCGGCAAGCTCGTCGACGACCACCACCAGATAGGGATAGGGTGCGAGCACCCGCTCCGAACCGGCTGGCAGTTCGATCTCTCCGGCGCGCACAGCCTTGTTGAAGTCATCGACATGTCGGAAGCCAAAGGCAGCGAGGTCGTCGTAGCGGTGATCCATTTCGCGGACGACCCATTGCAGCGCGTCGGCGGCCTTCTTGGCGTTGGTGATGATGGGGGTCACCAGGTGCGGGATACCCTCGTAGTGATTCAGCTCCACGCGCTTTGGGTCGACCAGCAACAGGCGAACTTCGTCAGGGGTCGCGCGCATCATGATCGAAGTGATCAGCGAGTTGATGAAGCTCGATTTACCCGAACCGGTCGCGCCGGCGACGAGCAAGTGCGGCATCTTGGCGACATTGGCGATGACATAGCCGCCTTCGACGTCCTTACCCAGACCGACAACGAGCGGATGGGAATCATTGCGCGCCTTTTGGCTGCGCAGCACATCACCCAGCGAGACGACTTCTTTATCACGGTTGGGGATCTCGACGCCGATCGCGGACTTACCGGGGATCGGCGACAGAATGCGCACATCAGCTGAGCCGACGGCGTAGGCGATGTTCTTCGATAGCCCGGTGACTTTTTCGACCTTGGTGCCAGCGCCCACCTCGACTTGGTAACGGGTGACCGTCGGGCCGCGGGTGTAGCCAGTGACCTGGGCGTCGATGTCGAATTCGGTGAAGACCTCCTGCAGGCGCACGACGATCTCGTCCGAGGCTTCGGTGCGCGCCCGAGGTGTGGTGCCTGGCTTCAACAGCTCCGAGGACGGCAGGACATAGGGCACGTCGCCGATGAGCTGTTCGGTGCGCGCTGGGGCGACGTCGTCCGCGCTGGTCGGTAGCTCGGGTTGCTCAGCGACCTCTACCACAGCAGCAGCCTTCGCGGCTGGCTTGGGGCGAGCTGCCTTCTGTTCAGCGCTGTGTTCAAGTTCACGTTCCAGATCGAAGATTCCCTCGGAATCTGCACCTGGCGGCTGCTGATAGGAGTCCTCGACCTCGTCGGCGTCGAATTCATCTTCCACCAGCGCCGACTCATAGGGCTCGTCGGCTTCGTAGCCCATCCGTTCGCGGCGCGCTTCGCGCTTCTGGTCGACGAACTGCGTGCCCCGATTCCAGGCGGATTTGATGTCTTCGGCGATCTCATGAATTGGCCGTCCGATGATCACCACGACGCCGAATAAGGTGACCAGAGCCAGCAAGAATCCGGCCAACCAGGCCGGCATCAGCTGCACCAGCATCGAGCTGGACACATAGCCGATGAAACCACCCGCACCTTGCATAGCCTCGACGTCCGAGGGTCGCGGCAAGGTCTTAGGGAACAGATTGATGATGCCCAGCAGGCCAAATAGCGTCACCGACCAGCCGACCGCTTGCCGACCGGCGGGCCCATTGGCTTGCGGATCACGCAGCGTGCGCCAGGCCATGACGAGCAGTGCGACAGGCAAGGCGTAGCTCGCGACGCCGAAGATCGTCGAGACGCCGACCCGCATCCAGCGGCCGAGTGCACCCGGCAGCCCAAACCAGAAGGTCGAAGCGAGCACCACGGCCAAGAAAATCAATGTGAGTCCGACGCCATCGCGACGCAGCCCCGGGCGCACTTCAGCATCCGGACCGATGCGCCGCACCAGGTTGCCCAAGCCGCGGGCTGTCGCGTCAAAGGCGCGCACCACAGCGTTCGGCTGGGCTTTCGCGTGGGCGGCATCCTTTGAAGTTACGGCGCGCGAGCCGCTCTTAGCGGACGACGAAACTGCCCTCTTAGCCGAGCTGGGCTTTTTAGCGTTAGCAGACGACTTCGTAGAGGGCCGCGTCGGAGTATCTACCCGTGAGGCCATGCCGAAAACGCTAACCTGCCATGCGTGCTTAACTCGGTTTCCACGCCGGAGGATCCCCGAATCGTTAGCGCCCCGCCGCCGGACGCCAGCCGCTGCTGATCAGTTCGTTACTTGCCGAAATGCCGCCAGCCGGTAGAACCTTGCCAGGGTGATCCGTCAACCAGGATGTAGTCGTCACTATGGTCATCGCGAGCCTGCACGACGCCGATGACGTCCCAATCTTCGGGCACCGAACCGACGGGGAAAGTCGCGGCGAGGGCATGATCTTCGCCACCGGCAAGGATGAATTCCAAGGGATCCTTGTTCAAGGCCGCAGCGACGGTGGCGACGGGTTCGTCGACGGTCAAGCGCGCGCTATCCACTGCCATGCACACGCCGCTGTCATGGGCTAGATGACTCAGATCTGATAGCAAACCGTCGGAGACATCCAGCATCGCGGTAGCACCGGCGAGCGCGGCCTGTCGACCTGCACCATAGGGAACTTTGGGATGCCGATATGCCTCTACCGCCGCGCGCGGCGAGCGAAAACCCCGGGCCAAGGTCGCCAAGCCCGCCGCTGACCAACCCAGTTGACCGCGAACCGCGATGACCTCGCCCGGACGTGCTCCGCTACGTAAGACTGGCGCTACCGCGTCACTTTGCCCCGTTACGGTCACCGAGACCACGATCTGCGGCGCACGTGTCAGGTCGCCACCGACCAGCGAAATGCCAGCCAGACCAGCCTCATCGAGCAGCCCGGTGTTGAATTCCCGTAACCATGTCAGCTCCAGATCGGCCGGCATCGCCAAGCCGACTACCATCGCGACCGGGCTCGCCCCCATCGCCTCAAGATCGGCGACATTGACGGCGACAGCTTTACGTCCAACATCCTCGCCACTGCACCAGTCACGGCGAAAGTGCACGCCTTCAACCAAAAGGTCGGTGCTAGTCAGCGCTGATCCGTTGATCAGATAGCCTGCGGCGTCATCACCTGGTCCGATCGAAATCGCGGGCGAAAGCTGCACATTGCGCGTGATCTGGGCGATCAGATCGAATTCGTCGACCTCACCGACGCTGTGGACCTGTGCGTTCATGACTCCCCCACCACCTATCGTCGATCAGCGATTGACGCTCAGCGGACGAGCCAATGCCTGCTCGATCAGATCGCTGATCAGATCCGGATATGCGATCCCTGTGGCCTGCCACATCGAGGGGAACATCGATAGTGGCGTGAAGCCTGGCATGGTATTGATCTCGTTGACGATGACCTGCGGCCCGTCGCTGGCATTTTCAAAGACGAAGAAGTCGACTCGAGACAGCCCCTCGGCGCCGACCGCTTTGAAGACTTCGGCAGCTAGCTTTTGCACCTGCTGAATGATCTCCTCAGCCAACTTCGCTGGCACCTGCAGCTCGACTTGATTTTCGGGCAGATATTTCGTCTCGAAATTGTAGAAATGATCGTCAGTGTTGACCACGATTTCACCGGGCAAAGAGGTGCGCGGCTGACCGTCCGGACCGCCGAGGACCGCGCACTCGATCTCACGAAAATCGCTGAATCCCTGCTCGATGACGACCTTAGAATCGTGTTCGCGTGCAGCTTCGATCGCCGTTCGTAACTGGCTGGGATCGGTGACTCGGCTGATACCGATCGAAGATCCTGCCCGAGCAGGTTTGACGAACAGCGGGAAGCGCAACTGCTCGGCCACGCGCGCGCAGGCGCTGGCAGCGTCTTGCTGCCAATCAGCGTCGGTGACCACCGCATATGGCCCGACTGGCAGCCCTGCTGCGGCGCAGGCTTGCTTCATGAACTGCTTGTCCATTCCGATCGCCGAGGCGGCCACCGAAGACCCGACATAGCGCAAACCGAGCATCTCGAACAGTCCTTGGATCGTGCCGTCTTCGCCATATGACCCATGCAAGAGCGACAGTGCTACGTCCACGTCAAGCGGATCAGCGAGTTGACCGTCGACGATGCTGACCAATTGGACGCCGTGCGCGGTGCGCAACAAAGTGGCTGCGGGTAGCCCCGAAGGCACCTGCGGCAGCTGCCGTTCGACCTTGGCGAGCTTGGCGATCTGGTCCAAGTCGATACGATGCCAGCCGCCGTCGGCGTCGATGGCCACACCGTGCACCTGATAGCGCGATTGATCGATGGCCTTGACGACGCTGGCAGCCGTCAAGCACGAAATCGCATGCTCTGGACTTTGGCCGCCGAAGATCAATGCGACGCTACGCTGCTCGCTCACGACTCCTCCTCCTGATTAGCCCGCGATTTAATCGCCTGCTGCAGTGATTAATTCGCCTGATCGATTGTGCCGTGATCGGTCTGCTCGACCGGATCGCCGGCCTCGGCCAATTGGCCCTCGGTATTGACGCGTTCAGCACTGCCTAATTGCGCCGCAGCCATAGCTACTCGACGTTGCAGTTTGCGGTCCCACACGGCATCGGGGGCCCGCTGGCCGCGGACATCTTCAACCAAATCGGTGATCGCACTCAAGATCCGTATCGAAGCATCATGCACGGCTTGTCGATCGTCTTGTTTGCCATGCAGGTCGCCTAGATCAACCTCGGGACCAAAACAGACCTCGAGGTGTTGCCCCCGCAGCTTTGGACGACGACGTCTGCGCGGCGGAAAAATGAAATTCGCACCCCACTGGCCGACCGGAATGACTGGCGCGCCAGTGGTCAGGGCCAGTCGTGCCGCGCCGCTATGGATCGTCATCGGCCATTCGAGTTCGTCAAAGGTGATCGTGCCTTCGGGATACATCAAGATCACCTCGCCGGCTCGCAAGGCTGCTTCGGCTGCGACCAGCGCGTCCGATGCATTGTCGGCGCCACGATAGACCGGAATCTGTTCGGTGAGCCGCATCAGCGGTCCGATCAGTTTGGAGTCGAACAGATTAGCCCGCGACAACACGTGCGGCCACCTGCCGGCGTATGCGATCGCGACGATCATGACGATCGGGTCCAGCGAGCTGATGTGATTTGGCGTCACGATGACCGGGCCGCGTTTAGGCAGGTGCACAGCGCCCCGCAGCTGCATGTCGAACAGCCGGTTGAAGATTCGCCGCACAGCAGGCGCCCCCAACGCGTAAAACCAATTCGTGGGATATGGATTCAGCTTGCCTAGCTGGCCAGGAGCGCGCATAACGGACTTTTTACGGTCCCTTCGTTGCGCCGCGGGGCGATTCATAGTCCTAACCTTAGCGGTCCTCATCTACACAGCACACGACGCGATCTCGTGTCCACCTAGCCGAACCGTGCAACGTCGACCGAAGACACTCAGACGCGTTGCGGCAGCGTGGTCGGCTTCCAGCTTGGACGACGCGCTTCGAAGGCAGCGATTTCGTCCTCATGCTGCAGCGTGGAGGCGATGTCGTCTAGCCCTTCGAGCAGGCGATGCTTGGTGTAGTCGTCGATGTCAAAGTAGAACCGTTGCCCCTCGGCAGTGATCGTCTGACTGGGGAGATCGATCGAGATTTCGCAGCCAGGCGAGGCCTCGGCGATTTGGAACAGCGCTTCGCTGGTGGCTTCGTCGACGCTGGCCACCAGCAAGCCCGCCTTGCCGGAGTTGTTACGGAAGATATCGCCGAAGCGGGTGCCCACCACAGCCTTGAAACCGTAATTTTGCAAGGCCCACACGGCATGCTCGCGCGAGCTGCCGGTACCAAAGTCGGGGCCCACCAGCAGGATTGAACCGTCCCGATAGGCGGGCTGATTGAGCACGAAATCAGGCTCGCGCCGCCATCCAGCAAATAGGCCATCCTCGAAACCAGTACGGGTGATGCGCTTCAAATAGACCGCAGGAATGATCTGGTCGGTGTCGACATTGCTGCGTCGCAGCGGGACGGCAATGCCCGTGTGGGAAGTGAACTTTTCCATGACGTCCTCACAAATCTGCCGGCGAAGCCAGCCGGCCGGTCAATGCGGTAGCAGCAGCGACCGCTGGGCTGACCAAGTGGGTGCGCCCTCCCTTGCCCTGCCGCCCTTCGAAGTTACGGTTACTAGTCGACGCGCACCGTTCCCCGGGCGTCAACTGGTCGGGATTCATGCCCAAACACATCGAGCAGCCAGCTGCTCGCCATTCGGCGCCTGCTGCCTTGAAGACCTCATCGAGGCCCTCATGTTGGGCTTGAATGCGCACCCCAGCCGAACCGGGCACCACGAGCATCCGCATACCGTCCTTGATCCGCTTGCCGCGCAGGATTTCGGCAGCCGCCCGAAGATCTTCAATCCGGCCGTTAGTGCATGAACCCAAGAAGACCGTGTCGATGGCGATGTCGCGCATCTGGGTACCGGCTTTTAGATCCATATATTCCAAAGCCCGCTGGGCCGCGCTGCGAGCAGCTTCGTCTGCGAAATCTGACGGATCTGGCACCGCCGCATTCAACGGCACTCCTTGGCCCGGGTTGGTTCCCCAGGTGACGAACGGGGCCAGCTCGTCGGCGTCAATGAATACCTCGTGGTCGAATACCGCGCCGGGATCGGAATGCAGCGTGCGCCAATAGGCTTCTGCCTCGTCCCAGGCAGCTCCCTGCGGCGCATGCGGACGACCCTTGAGATATTCGAAAGTCTTTTCGTCCGGCGCGATCATGCCCGCTTTTGCGCCCCATTCGACCGACATATTGCAGATCGTCATGCGGCCTTCCATCGAAAGCTGACGGATCGCGCTGCCCCGATACTCGGCGATATATCCTGCGCCGCCACCAGTGCCGACCTTGGAGATCAGCGTCAAGACGATGTCTTTGGCGGTGACGTCAACAGGGATGGTGCCTTCGATGTTGACGGCCATCTTCTTTGGCATGCGCTGCGGCAGGGTCTGGGTGGCCATGACGTGCTCGACTTCGGAGGTGCCGATGCCGAAGGCGAGCGCCCCGAATGCGCCATGGGTCGAAGTGTGCGAATCGCCGCAGACGATAGTCATGCCCGGCTGCGTCAGACCAAGTTGTGGGCCGATGATGTGCACCACACCCTGGTTGTCATTGCCCAACGGGAACAGCGGGACGCCGAAGTCTGCGGTGTTTTGACGCAGCGCTTCAATTTGCGCGCGGCTGATCGGATCAGCGATCGGCGCGGTGATATTCAGCGTGGGGGTGTTGTGGTCTTCGGTCGCCTGCGTCAGATCCGGACGACGGACCTTGCGCCCAGCCAACCGCAGCCCTTCGAAAGCCTGTGGGCTGGTCACTTCGTGACAGAGGTGCAGGTCGATGTACAGCAGATCGGGTTCGCCGTCCACGTGTCGCACGACGTGGTCGCGCCAGACTTTTTCAGATAGCGTCAAAGGACCAACCAAGGGCTCGACGACTCGCGACGTAGCGTCATCATTGACTGTCGCCGTCGGGGACACAGATCCGTTAACGCTGGTATGTGCTGAATCCGGCATATCGCTATCGAATCATTGTCTTTTATCTTGAGACAGATAGTCTCATAATTTGGGATTCAGACGTGCTAGATTCTCCCCCATGACTCACGCCATGCAGCAGCCAGCCGAAGCCGAAAGTTCCTCCGGAGTCGGCGTTCTAGACAAGGCCGCGACGGTGCTCAATGCACTCTCCCACGGTCCCGCCACACTGGCCGGCCTGGTCCAACACACTGGTCTAGCCCGTCCGACGGCACATCGGCTGGCGGTCGCCCTGGAGCATCATGGTTTCGTCGCTCGGGACTTGCAGGGCCGTTTCATTCTGGGACCCAGGTTGGGCGAATTGGCTGCCGCTGGCGGCGAGGATCCATTGATTACCAAGGCCGGTCCGGTCTTAATGCGTTTGCGTGACATCACCGGGGAATCGGCTCAGCTATTTCGTCGTCAAGGCGACATGCGGGTCTGCGTCGCCGTCGCCGATCGTCCTAGCGGACTGCGCGATTCGGTGCCGCTGGGTAGCACTTTGACGCTGCAAGCCGGCTCGGCCGCCCAGGTCCTGCTGGCTTGGGAAGATCCCGAGATGATCCAGGCTGAGTTGGCGAATGCCAATTTCACTAGCGTCGCCTTAGCCAATGTGCGCCGTCGCGGTTGGGCCCAATCGGTCGCCGAGCGAGAAGCTGGGGTGGCTTCGGTCAGCGCCCCCGTGCTCGGCCTGGACGGAAAAGTAGCCGCCGCGGTTTCGGTCTCAGGGCCGATTGAGCGCTTGACGCGGCAACCTGGTCGGCTGCACGCGCCCTCGGTCATCGCGGCTGCTGATCACCTAAGCGAGGTGCTCCGTCGAGCTGAGGCGTGAGCATTGATCTAATTCACAGCGTCGGTGTGGGCGTCGGCGTCAGACTAGGCGTCGGCGTGGGCGTGGGAGTCGGAGTCTTGGCAACAGTCGAAGACGCTGCGGCCGTCGGTTGCTCTTGATTTGACGCAGGCTCGCCAGTGGCCTGCGGAGCCGGCGCGGGAGCGTCCTGACTGGTAGCCGCCGCATCGGGCGCATCTACGATATTGGTCGCGGCTGGACTTTCGAGCGCACTGGATGAGCTCGAATCGGCTGCTGAGGATTCTGCAGGTTGCGGCGTGATGACGGGGATGGGCATCGGAATGCAATTGGCTGCATCTCCGACGGGCACCGAACCACCCGAGCTAGCCGCAGCGTCGGCGCTCACCTCGACCGCGCAATATGTCGGTGCCGCCGCGGGATTGCCGGGCTTCGGCGTCCCCGAAGAACTCGTTAATGGCGGCAGCAGGCTTGCGCTGGACGGACCACCCAGAAAGGGCAGCGGATCAGCGAATGCGCCGCCGACGATGATCTCGAAATGCAGATGGCAGCCGGTGCTACGTCCGGTGGTACCAGATTGGCCAATCGTCTGACGTTGCTGAACTTGATCGCCAACCTTGACGTGAATCGCCATGAGGTGGGCATATGCACTGGTGACGCCATTGCCATGGTCGATGACCACGCGATTGCCGTAACCGCCGGCGACGCCCGCGAATGTCACGACACCAGAGCGCGCGGACCAAATCTCAGCCCCACAGCCAGCGCCGATATCCAAACCAGAGTGGAAGGATTTCGCACTGGTAAAAGGATCAGAACGAAAGCCGAATGGAGAGGTGATGACGCTGGACTGCGCTGGCCAAAGCCAATTGCCGTTGTCTGGCTGACCTTGATAAATCGGGATCGGGGGAACCGACATCTCCGACGGGGTGGCGGACGGGCTCTCGCTGGGCGAGGTAGCACTCGCTTGAGCCGAGGCGCTGCTCGTCTGCGTTGGCCATGTTTGATCTAGCTCGGGTTGCGGGTTACGGATCGGCACCGCCATCGTCGGATCGATCATCGAGTAACCAATCGCGGCTGCGTCGCCGCGGGACATGAAGCGTCCGGCAATTAGCGCCAGCGATAGCAGCGCTGCGCTCAGCGTCAGGACGAGCACCCGCCGTGCGAACACGTAGCTTCGTTCTTTCACCCGCTTGGCCTCCCCCGAGCCCATTGACGAGAATTCCGTTATGAAAGATATTGCCAATGAATTGGTTCAAACAAGCTGACGCAATAATTGAAGACCCAGGTCTGCACTGCCTGCTACTAGCGCCATAACGATCTGCAATTTCTATTCGCTCCAATTTGGCAGAGCAGATAAATACCGAGCAGATAACTCATCTCAATTGCTTGAGTAATAGCTGCGTCATTGACAGCCGAGTCATTGAGTAGCCCCGAGCGGATTCGAACCGCCGTTTCAGCCTTGAGAGGGCCGCGTGCTAGGCCGCTGCACTACGGGGCCAGATCGACGAGAAGATCGTCAATTCTGAATCAGTATTCAATTGGGAGGACGGAATTCTTTTAAAATTCCCTGCCTTGCGTTGGGGTACCAGGACTCGAACCTGGACTGACGGAACCAGAATCCGGCGGGCTGCCAATTACCCCATACCCCAGTCCGAGCTACGCGGAGGGCCGAGTGTGGCCTCCCGAACGCTGCGCAACGTCGACCTACTTTAGCCGACGGTTTCCCGACCTAGCAAATGCTGCGGCTAAGTCCGTATCAACCTGGCTCAGGCAGCCCAATCGAGCAGAATGTGAGCCTGCAGACAACCGATCACGCCTTGGGAAGATGCCCAAAACTGCAAACCTCTTGACGCTGCCGAGCTTATTTAACGGCGCAGTTCCTTGACACTGCCTGCCACGTTCTACGATTCTGTACTAAGAACCGAAATAGTCGTTTTGCTGAACGAAACCGCTGGCCAAAGATGACCGACAGCGCTCCTGCCGCAGGTCGATCGCACCAATCTTGACACACGACCGAGCCGACGCGACGCTCATTACAGAGCGATTGATAGATTTCGTGCGCTCATCAGCCACCCACGCGGGTGGCGTCAGGGGGTTTCGACAGATCATGAATTTCGCCGGAATCTACGGCATCCGTTCTGGTTTCCATGGCCCAACCGATGTCTCACCGGTGGGTATGGCGGCCAACTTGCATGTCGGTCTAGCCAGCCACAACTTCGGAATTCAAGAGTTCATGCCGCACTCGGCGCAGACCCTCAGCGTCTTCAAGACCAGCTACACAGTCACCGACGGCTACCTGCATCCCGGGGACACCCCAGGCCTTGGCGTGGAACTCGACCTGGAGGCAGCAGCTGCCCACACGTATTCGCCGGCCTATCTCCCTGTTAACAGGCTCGTAGACGGCACCGTTCACGACTGGTAGTTCGTCTCATCATCTCTAGACACAGCAGGAGGATTGAACCATGGCAGCTGCGCCGCTGATGCTCTCCGAAATCACCAAACACAAGATCGTTCCCGTAGTGGTGGTAAATGACGCTCGACAAAGCGATGGGCTTGCCGAGTCGCTGGTGACTGGCGGTCTTCCGATCGCGGAGGTGACTTTTCGAACCGCTGCAGCCCCAGAAGTCATCGCGAGAATGTCCAGGCGCGACGAGCTGCTGGTCGGCGCGGGCACCGTCGTCACTCCCGAGCAGGTGAACCAAGCCGTGGACTGTGGAGCACGTTTCATCGTTTCGCCGGGCTTGCTTGAAACTGTGGTCGAGCGGGCACTCGAGCTTGGCGTAGCCGTGTTGCCTGGAGCGGTGACGCCGTCCGAAATCATGGCTGCTAAGGCATTAGGGCTCGAGGCAGTCAAATTCTTCCCAGCAAGCAGCTACGGCGGCGCGGCCGCAATCAAAGCACTGGCTGCGCCGTTCGTAGGGATGAGCTTCGTGCCGACCGGCGGTGTCACAGCAGACAATGTGGCCGAGTTTCTCTCGCTACCCTGTGTTTCTGCAGTCGGTGGCTCGTGGATGGTGCCAGCAGCCAAACTGGATGCTGGCGAGTTCGGTGAAATCAGCTCGCTGGTCGCAGCTGCGGTTTCTGCCGTCGCCTCCTATTGATTCAAGTTTTGGACCGATGAGAAGAGCATTGCCATGACGATTCTTGACCTACGACCAGCAGATGAATGCGCCTTTGACGCGGTAGCGCTCGGTGAAGTCATGCTGCGGCTCGATCCAGGCGAACGCCGGATCCGCACCGCTCGTCAATTCGACGCTTGGGAAGGCGGCGGTGAATATAACGTCGTGCGTGGACTGCGCCGCGTGTTCGGGCTGCGCACGGCGATTCTGACCGCGTTAGTCGACAATGAGATCGGGCGACTCATTGAAGACTTCATCCTCACCGGCGGCGTAGACACTCGATTCATCAAATGGGTTGATTTCGACGGCATCGGCCGCCAAGCCCGCAATGGGTTGAATTTCACTGAACGTGGTTTTGGTGTACGAGCCGCATCGGGCACCTCAGACCGAGGCAATACGGCGATCTCTAAACTCAAAGCCGAAGATCTCGACCTTGACTACATCTTCGGTGAACTCGGCGTTCGCTGGCTGCACACCGGTGGCATTTACGCTGCGCTGTCTGAGCAAAGCGCGCAGACGGTTGTAGAAGTGCTCAAAGTGGCCCGCAAATATGGCACGCGGATCAGCTACGACCTGAACTATCGCCCGAGCCTATGGAAGTCGATTGGCGGCAAAGCGAAGGCTCAAGAGGTCAATAAAGAAGCCGCGAAGTATGTCGATGTCATGATCGGAAACGAGGAGGATTTCACCGCCTCATTGGGCTTTGAAATCCAAGGCGTTGACGACGACCTGACGAATCTCGACCATGGCGCGTTCGAGCAGATGATCGAGCAAGCCGCCCAGGCCTATCCAAACTTCCAAGCAATCGCCACCACCATGCGTGCGGTCAAGACAGCCTCCATCAACGACTGGGGCGCAGTCGCGTGGTCGCGGGAAGAAGGCTTTGCCCGCGCGATCCAACGAGACAATCTGGAAATCCTAGATCGCGTAGGCGGCGGCGATTCTTTTGCTTCTGGTTTCGTCTACGGACTGCTCACCGGTGAACCGCTGGAGACTTGCGTCAACCTTGGCGCAGCGCACGGCGCGCTAGCGATGACCACGCCTGGTGACACTTCGATGGCGACGCTCAAAGAGGTGCTCAAGGTGGCTGGCGGCGGCAGCGCGCGCGTCGATCGCTGAGGCGGGCCAGCCGGCCGGCGATGCAAGACAGTTCAGCTGGCGGCAGCCTAGTTACTGGACTGCTGATCGACGAGCGGGATTTGACGCTCCGTCCGTCGGTCAGCTTGCTCAACTCACTGCTCGGCGACTACCGGATTAGTCAGTGTTCCGATGCCGTCAATCTCGACGCTGACGCTTTGTCCCGGCTGCATCGCAGCGACTCCAGCCGGCGTGCCAGTCAAGATGACGTCACCAGGCAGCAGCGTGCAGACATGCGAAATGTAGCTGACTAGTTCAGCAATCTTTTGAATCATCAAAGCGCTGCTGGCGTCTTGCATGACCTGCCCGTCCAGGCTGGTGACGATTTGCAGATCTTGTGCTTCCGCGATCGACATGTGCGTGACGATCCACGGACCCAAAGGACAGAAAGTGTCGAAACCCTTGGCGCGCACCCAGTTGGTGTCTTCTTGTTGCAGGTCGCGGGCGGTGACGTCATTGGCGCAGGTGTAACCGAAAATTACCTCCGCAGCGCGCTCGACGGGTACTGCCCGACAGATCCGTCCAATGACGACTGCCAGCTCGCCTTCGAAATGCATCTCCTGGCTGGGCGCGGGCTTGACGATTGCTTCGTCCGGCCCGATCACCGAAGTATTTGGCTTAAAAAACAGCAGCGGATGGTCAGGGATCGGATTGCCCAGCTCGGCTGCGTGCGCGGCATAATTTCGACCCACACCGATCACTTTGGACCGCGGAATGACAGGCGCGAGCAAGCGCACATCCGACAGCGGATATCGAGCCCCGGTGTAGTTGACGGGGCCAGCCAGCGGATCACCATCGATCGCAGCTACGGTGTCGGGAAATTGTCCCTCGTCAGATTCCAATTCGACTAGGCCAAACTGCGGGTCGCCGTCGACCACAAAACGCGCGATTCTCATTTCGTCAGCCTAGCTGCTAGCCCTCAGACCAGCAGAACAGCCAGCTAATTGGGCTGCCTAACCATTCCCGACCAGCGATGGGTCGACGTGAGGATCAATTGCGCCGACGAAGGCAGCTGTGCCGACGAAAGGTTGCCGCGGATCTAGTCGTTCGCCCAGCAGATCTGCAATCCGATGCGTCGCGTGAGTCAGGTCACCGATCCGATCTGGCGGCAACGCCGGCCAGCCATATTTGAGTTGCAGATTGGCAATGACAGTGGCGAGGTTAGCGGCGCCAGCTCGCTGACCGACACCTACCAGACTGCCTTTTACCAGCGTCGCCCCGGTGTCTGCCGCGATCAGCGTATTAGCTACGGCGCAACCGGCGTCATTGCTGAACTGCACACCCAGATTGACGCCCGTATGACTCGCAAATAGCACCGCGTCTTCGACTTGAGCCGGCAATGTCCCGCCCTTGCTGTCGCACAGCACGACCGTCGTCGCACCAGCTTCGGCGGCGCGGTTCAAACGTTCGCGCTGGACCGCTCGATCCGCGCGCAGTCCGTCGAAATAGTCGGCCAAGTCGACCGTCACTCGTAGCCCGGCGCTCACTAAGGGGGTCAGCAGCGGACCAAAATCGGTGGCAGCCAAGTTAGCGGGCAAAGTCAGACAAATCTGCTCGCAACCATCGGGCACCCGCTGTTGAAGTTCAGCGTCATCGGGATGGACGGCGATGGCAGCGACAAGCGAGCGGCGGTGGAGATTCGGCAGGCTTTGAGCGGCAGTCCAAAATTCGCTGTCGCCGGCAGGCGCTTCGATCAAATCGACGCCAAGATCGCCTAATACCTGAGCGATCTGCAGGCGTCTCTCGAGGTCCAAGTCATCGCCGACCAGACTCAAGGTCTGGTCGTAAAGGTAGAAATGTTCGGGATGCGGGACAGGCATAGTCATCAGTCAATCTCCGTCCTTGCAGCTGGCTTCGTCCATCCTTGACTAGCCGACCCACCCAGACCGCACCAATCTCGATTCGCGGACAGCCAGATTTGCCTACTGAGATGCGTGCCGCGGCGTGCGCTGTGATCGATATGGTCTAGCGATATGTCCAGCACGCAGGTCAAGCCCAAGATTGCCGTCATTCCAGGCGATGGCATCGGCCCGGAAGTCGTCGCTGAAGCGCTGAAAGTGCTCGACGCGGCAGTCGGCCCGGATGCTTTCGAATTCGCCCACTACCAGCTGGGTGCTGCACATTGGCAGGCCACCGGCGAGGTCTTGGACGACTCGACTTTGGCGATGATCAAGGGCTGCGATGCCATCATTTTGGGAGCGATCGGGGCCGATCCACGATCGACTACGATTCCCAGTGGGCTATTAGAGCGCGGGCTGCTGCTGCGGCTGCGCTTCGCGCTGGATCAAGACGTGAACCTGCGCCCAGCGCATTGGTATCCGGGCACGACAAGTCCGCTGGCCAGCACGATCCTGGAGCGCGGCCCGATCGATTTCGTCGTGGTTCGCGAAGGCACCGAGGGCCCCTACGTCGGCAACGGCGGCGTGTTGCGTGCCGGCACTGCGCAAGAATTGGCGACCGAGGTCAGCCTCAACACTGCTTTTGGGGTTGAGCGGGTCGTGCGCTACGCCTTTGAACAGGCCAGCCGACGTCGCGGCAAGGTCACGTTGCTGCATAAGACCAATGTCTTGGTGCATGCTGGCGGGCTATGGCGGCGGATTTTCAACGAAGTCGGCGAACAGTTCAGCGACATTGAGCGCGACTATCTGCACATCGATGCGGCTACCATCGCGATGGTCACCGATCCGCAGCGTTTTGACGTCATCGTCACTGACAACCTGTTCGGTGACATCATCACCGATCAGGCTGCCGCGATCACTGGCGGTATTGGACTGGCACCCAGCGCAAACATCAACACCGCGCGCACTGCTCCGTCAATGTTTGAGCCGGTGCACGGCTCCGCACCGGACATCTCGGGCCGAGGTGTCGCTGATCCGACCGCGACGATCTCGTCGATGGCCTTGCTGTTGGATCACCTGGACATGCCGAAGGGAGCCAACAAGATTCGAACTGCTGTCGATAAGCAGCTGGCCGCTAGAACCGGAGATAGTCTCGCAACCAGGCAAATCGGTGACGAAATCGCCGCGCTGGTCGCAGACGCCTAACACTTCACGCCCGATTCGCGAAAGCGTTGCGAGCGCGCTTTTTAGGCAACCTTTGCGCTTCCGGCTGAGCTAGCCAAGCGCATCTGCCCTAGGCTCTTGGCTGTGGCCAGGCGTTTGATGATCACTGCCGACGGTTTCGGCGAGAGCACCGCTGCTAATCGAACGATCCTGGAGTTACTCGAGCGCGGACACGTCTCGTCAATCGGCATCATGCCGGTCGCACCGGCTGCTGGCGAGGATGTTGAGCTGTTACGCGCCACCGGGCGCGTCGACCAATGCCAATTGCATTTCTGCGCGACGAGCCCGCTCACTGGTAACGGCAAGTGGCGTCCGATCAGCAAAGACGTGCCAACCCTGGTCGATGACGACGGCTGCCTGCCAGCCTTGGGCCAGATCGTCGAAATCAACGCCAGCAATCGTGACCTACGCCGCGAATTGGAAGCTCAGTGGCAGTGGTTGACGAAGCAGGATCTGCGTCCCCATGCGTTGAGCACGCATCGGGACCTGGGCTATGGGAAATTTGGCCGTGATTGGCTGGCGCAATTGTTGGATTTCGCCGCCGATATGCAAGCTGCGGTCCGGCTGAGTGGCACCAAATCGCCTGCTACCCCGCTTTTTGACGGGTGGGCTGAAGCCGTCGAGCTCGCCAAATCCTTCGACGTGCCTGTGCCTGACATTGTGCTGACCGCTCAGCGCGCGCTGCCCTACGCCAGCTATGCCGAATTCTTAGCGCACTGCTTGAGTCTGCTAGCCAGTGCCGCGGACGCCACTGATGTCGAATTTCACCTGCATGTGGCTACTGGCAGCAGTCCGCTCGCGGAATGGAGCGTGCAGCTGTTGGATGATCCGATCTTCCTGGACGCGACTAGCCGCTTCCTCGTGGTCGATCGATGGTGAATCTGCTGGACGATTACGATCATCGGCTGCGGCTAGCCGCGGATCTGGTCGGCTACCGTTCGACTGACGTAGACCTCCCCGCCATCGCCGAACCTTACATTCAAAACATCGGGCGATGCTGTGTAGCCGTGGACGGCGACCGCGCGCTAATCACGCACCCAGCATTTGGCGACGACCTGACTCAGCAACAGCTGACGATCGCAGTTCGACAGCTGTTGCACCAGGTCTGCGAGTTGATCGGCGCCGGCGAGATCAGTTGGCGCACCCGTAACCATGACCAGTTAGATCCCGCCTGTGTGCTCCCAGAGCTTGGCTTCCAGGCGGCTAGTTCGGAGACGACGCTGCTGGGCACGCTGGCGCAGCTACGCGAACTGAATGCTCCGGCTGAAATCCGCGTCCGCATGGCTGGTGAGGACGGCAAGCTGTTGACGGATCTGGCTGAATTTGCCCGAATACATGCCGCCACGCTCGGTCCCACGGCCGGACTTGATGCCCTTGCAGCAGCGATCGAGGCCGGTCAGGCGGCTGTCTGCCTAGCCTTCGTCGAGGATCAAGTGGCCAGCGTCGGGCGCATTGACCTGATCGATGACGACTGCGGATATCTATTCGGCAGCGGCACGCTGCCGCATTTTCGTGGTCGCGGCGCCTATCGTGCGCAGCTGGCTAGCCGAATCGCCTGGGCAGCCCAACATGGCGCAAAGCTGGTGTTGACAGATGCCCGTGCGGCGTCTCGGCCGACGCTCACCAAGGTTGGCTTGCAGCCGATCACTGAGACCACGACCTGGGTGACGACGGCTGGCATCGTGCAACGTCGGCTAGCGGCCCGCTAAAGCGCACCCCATCTGCCAACCGAACCCGAAGAGAAATCGCCCCACCAACGTTGCGGCTGGTGGAGCGATCAGGCGACTTAGTTCAATCGCACGCCACTCAGTCGCGTGCTGCGGTGCCTTGGTAGTCGTCGTCGGCTGCAGACAGCCAGCTGAACATCTTGCGTAGTTCGCGTCCGGTGGCTTCGATCTGGTGGCCAGCTTCGGTTTCACGTAGCTGCTTGAACTCCGGAGCGCCAGCGTCCTGGTCTTCGATGAAGCGCTTAGCGAAAGCACCCGACTGGATGTCGTCCAAGACAGCCTTCATGTTGGCCTTGGTGTCGGCATCGACCACGCGCGGACCGGAGACGTAATCGCCGTATTCGGCGGTGTCAGAGATGCTCCAGCGCTGCTTAGAGATGCCGCCTTCGATCATCAGATCGACGATCATCTTGAGCTCGTGCAAGCACTCGAAGTAGGCCATCTCGGGCTGATAGCCGGCCTCAACGAGAGTTTCGAAACCGGCCTGCACCAGATGGCTCATGCCGCCACACAGCACCGCCTGCTCGCCGAAGAGATCAGTTTCAGTCTCTTCGGTGAAGGTCGTCTTGATGCCTCCTGCACGCAAGCCACCGATCGCCTTGGCATAGGACTTGGCCAATTCCCAAGCTTCGCCGCTAGCGTCCGTCTCGACGCAGACCAGGACCGGTACGCCGCGGCCATCAGCGAACTCGCGACGCACGATGTGGCCGGGGCCCTTGGGGGCGACCATGCATACATCGACGCCTTCGGGTGGGGTGATGTAGCCGTAGCGAATGTTGAAACCATGCGCGAAGAACAGCGCCGAGCCAGGGTTGAGGTTGGGCTCGATTTCTTCGGCGTAGACCTTGCGTTGAGTCTGGTCGGGCACCAAGATCATGACGACGTCAGCTTCCTTGACGGCATCCGCGACGTTCAGCACCCGCAGGCCTTCAGCTTCTGCCTTGGCCTTGGATTTGGAGCCTTCGGCCAGGCCGATACGCACGTCGACACCCGAGTCGCGTAGGTTCAACGCGTGTGCGTGGCCCTGCGAGCCGTAGCCGATGACGGCCACCGAGCGGCCTTGGATGATGGACAGGTCGGCGTCGTCGTCATAGAAGATTTCAGCCATTGCTATTTCTCCTTATCGGTTTCTTGCAGTTGAAGTCTGGTCAGATGGTCGAGCGCAAGCTGTGCTTGCCGGCCTCGGTGATGGATTTGTTGCCCCGATCGAGCGCGACCTTTCCGGATTTCACTAGCTCGATTATCCCGAACGGTTCGAGCATCGTAATCAGCGCGTCCAATTTCTGGGTGTCACCGGTCGCTTCGATGGTGATGGATTGCGGGCTGACGTCGACGGCCTTGCCGCGGAATAAGGTGACGGTGTCGATGATCGCCGAGCGGGTAGCGTCAGTGGACTGCACCTTGACCAAGATCAGCGCGCGCTGCACCGAACTGGGGTCGAGCTCGACGATCTTGTAGACCTCGATGAGTTTGTTGAGCTGTTTGACCAGCTGTTCTAGCGCGCCTTCTTCTTCGACGCTGGCGACCAGCGTGATCCGCGAAACTTCGCGCCGCTCAGTTGGGCCCACCGCCAAGGACTCAATGTTGAAGCCACGCCGGCTAAATAGCCCGGCGACACGAGCCAACACGCCGGGGTGGTTGCTGACCAACACGCTCAAGGTGTGAGTGCTCATAGGATTTCGTCCTCCCAGTCTGGGGCGATATCGCGGGCGATCTTGATGTCGTCATTGCTGGTGCCGGCGGCGACCATCGGCCAGACCATCGAATTCTTATTACAGATGAATTCGACGACGACCGGCCGATCATTGATCGCATTTGCCTGTTTGATCACGTCGTCGACTTCCTCAGGCTTGGTGACGCGGAAACCAGCGCAGCCCATCGCTTCGGCGAGCATCGGAATATTCGGCACCAACTCCGTGTTCAGGTCGGTATTCGAGTAGCGCTCACCGTAGAACAATGTCTGCCATTGGCGGACCATGCCGAGCACGTTGTTGTTGATGACGGCGATCTTGATCGGAATCTTGTTGATCGCGCAGGTGACCAATTCTTGGTTGGTCATCTGGAAGCAGCCGTCGCCGTCGATGCCCCAAACTTGGACGTCAGGCAGCGCGACTTTCGCGCCCATTGCGGCGGGCACGCAATAGCCCATCGTGCCGGCACCGCCCGAGGTACCCCAGCGATAGGCGCGCGAGTGCGGCAGGAAGTGCGCAGACCACATCTGATGTTGGCCCACACCGGTCAAGAAGAAAGCATCCGGGTCGGCCAGCGCGCCAAGCCGTCTGATGATCTGTTGTGGGCTGAGCCGGTCGTCGTCGAGCACATCTTCCCAGGCCAGTGGATAGCGGCTCTTGAGACCATTCAGGTAGGTCCGCCAGGCGCTCAGGTCAGCCAAGTCGACGCGTTGCAGCATTTCGATCAAAGCCTCGATCGTGGGTTTGGCGTCAGCGACGATCGGCACGTCGGCAGCCCGATTCTTACCGATCTCGGCGGGGTCGACGTCAGCATGGATGACCTTCGCATGTGGGGCGAAGGTGTCCAGCTTGCCGGTGACGCGGTCGTCAAAGCGGGTGCCGATCGCGATCAACAGATCCGCCTTCTGCAAGGCGGTGACGGCTGACACCGTGCCGTGCATGCCAGGCATGCCCATGTGCAGCGGATGTTCATCTGGGAAGACGCCGCGCGCCGTCAGCGTGGTGACCACAGGAATTTGCGTCAGCTCGACCAGTTTGCGCAATTCGTCGGCAGCGTGCGCGCGCACCACTCCACCACCGATGTAAAAGACTGGACGTTGCGCCTTCGCAATGAGTTCAGTGGCAGCCTTCAGTGGTTTGCCGTGCGGCTTGAAGGTCGGCTTGTAGCCAGGCAAGGTCAGCTGCTTATGCCAGACGAAAGGAGCCTCGGCAGCCAGTGCGTCCTTGGCGATATCCACCAAGACCGGGCCGGGACGACCCGTCGCCGCGATGTGGAAAGCCTCTTGGATCGCGCCGGGGATTTCGCGGACGTCTTTAATCAAGAAATTGTGCTTTGTGATGGGCAGCGTGATGCCGCGAATGTCGGCCTCTTGGAAGGCGTCGGTACCGATCGAGGAGGAGTTCACCTGGCCGGTGATAGCCACCATCGGCACTGAATCCATGTATGCGTCCCCGATTGGGGTGACGAGGTTGGTCGCGCCTGGCCCTGACGTGGCGATGCACACCCCGACCTTTCCGGTGGCGATGGCATAGCCCTCGGCAGCATGCCCCGCGCCTTGCTCGTGGCGCACCAAAATGTGTCGAATCTTGGAATCGAACAACGGATCATAGGCCGGCAAAATGGCGCCGCCGGGAATGCCGAAAATGACCTCTACCCCGACCCGTTCCAGGGAGGCCACTAGCGCTTGGGCGCCAGTCATAGTCGGCGGAGCCTGTGTGCTCATCGCGTTTCCTTCCTCAGCTGGTCAGCAGCTGTCCTATCGCATCCTGCAAGGCTTTGTGCTCGCGCTGCAACAAAAAACCCTCGCCGCCGGTTGGCATGCGAGGGGGCGCTTCGTCTGATCAGCGACGAAGCGCTAGCTCAGTACAATCACTGGCTGTTGCATGCGCTTGAGACTAATGGCTGATCAGACCGCGAGCATGGATTTTCTCAAAATTTGGACGCCAAGGTCGTTGCCGCTGTGCTTGGAGAGCTTGAGCAACTGGAGGACGCATAACGTCGTGGTGGACGCACGTGATGAGCACAGCAGTCTGCAGACGCTAAATTCGCACTGTCAATCCGGCGTCGTGCATTGCCTGCTTGACTTGGCCGATGGTCAGCTGCTGGAAGTGGAAGACGCTGGCCGCTAAGACGGCGTCCGCGCCAGCTTGCGCTGCAACGACGAAGTCCTGCGCCTGCCCTGCCCCACCCGATGCGATTAACGGCACTTGGGTAATCTGACGGGCTGCTTGGATCATTTCTATATCAAAACCGGACGTGGTGCCGTCTGCGTCCATCGAATTGAGCAGCACCTCGCCGATCCCCCGGTCGCTTGCTTCGCGCAACCATGCCAAGGCGTCCAGCCCAGCGGATCGGCAGCCACCGTGGGTCGTGACGCCAAAACCGGAGGGCTGCCCGGCTTCGCGTCGGGCGTCGACGCTCAACACCAGCACTTGCGAACCGAAGCGAGCCACGATGTCGTCAATCAGCTGGGGGTTAGCGATCGCCGCTGTGTTGACGCCGACCTTATCCGCCCCGCTGCGCAGCAATGCGTCGACGTCTTCGACGCTGCGCACCCCACCGCCGACGGTCAGCGGGATGAAGACCTGCTCAGCGCAGCGTTCCACCATTTCGCGGGTCGTCGCGCGCCCTTCGACGGACGCGGAGATGTCTAAGAAGGTCACCTCATCAGCGCCTTGCGCGCTGTATTGGGCAGCTAACTCGACCGGGTCGCCGGCGTCGCGGAGATTTTCGAAATTGACGCCCTTGACGACCCGCCCATCAGCGACATCGAGGCAGGGTATGACGCGAACAGCTAATCCCACGTGGTCACTGTAGCGACTCGGACAGATATCGAATCGGCCACGCCCGAAACGCCTGACAGCCGATGCCCGCGAATCCGATCCCAACCGCTTCCACCAGCTAGACATATCGACTGAAACGACGCTCCAACCTCGATTGCGCCCAAGTCAAGACGGTGTTGATGACCAAATAGATCGCAGCTACTTCGACGTACAAGACCAGCGGCTCAAAAGTCGCCGCGGCGATTCGTTGACCAACCAAGAAGACCTCGACGACGGTGATGGATGCGGTCAATGAGGTGCCCTTGACCAAGTCGATGAAGTCATTACCAAGCGGCGGCAGCGCGATTCGCACCGTCTGTGGGGCGATGACTTTAGTGTGCGTATGCCAGCTGGAAAGGCCGAGCGAAGCAGCAGCTTCCCATTGACCTTTCGGGATTGCCGATATTGCGGCTCGGATAGCTTCTGAGGCATAAGCACCGGTGTTTAGCGACAAGGTAATGATCGCCGCGGTCCAGGCGTCCAGCGCGACGCCCAACTTTGGCAAGCCATAGAAGACGATGAACAGCTGAACCAATAGCGGGGTGCCCCGGAAGACCCAAACGTAAATTGCACCCAGTTGGGACAGCACCGGGATGCGATTGAAGCGGGTCAACGCAACCAGCGATCCCAACGCGAGCGCGATGATGAAACAGATGATGCTCAAGGGGATCGTCGCGGTTAGCGTGGCCCGCAATAGCGGGCCAAGCGACGATCCCCATAGCTCAATGGCTCTATCCATGTCAGATCAATTAATTCAGCGCGGTGACAGATCTTGACCGGTGTACTTATCGGTGATCTTCGCGATCGAGCCGTCGGTAATCAGTTTCTGCAAGGCTTTATCCAGCTCTGCCTTGAAGTCGTCATTGCCCTTGTTGATCAGTGCGCAGATGGTGGTATCGATCGGCACTTCCTCGTCGAGCAGCTTGATCGGCGCATCCGGATGCTTCTTCAGGTACTGCTGGAAGCTGATGTAATCGTTCAAGGTGACGTCAGCCCGGCCGCTGCTGATCAATTCCACGCCCTGCACGAAGCCATCGACGATGACGATCTCAGCGCCGAGATTGCTGGCTTCCTTGTTCCAGTTGGACGTCGCGGTCTGGGCAGCCTTCTTGCCCTTAATGTCAGCCAATGTCGCGATGGTGGAGTTCTTCGGCACTGCTGCTCGTCCCGATACCCGCAGGTACGGGATCGAGAAGTCGTACTTCTCCTTTCGCGCGGGCGTGGCGGCGATGTTGTTGAAAACGACGTCGTATTTATTGACGTCGATACCGGCGATCAGCGAATCCCACTTGGTCTCGACGTATTTGGCTTTGACTCCTAGAGCGGCCGCGACTGCGTCACCAATTTCCTTCTCGATGCCGACTAGCTTGTCGCCTTCGTGATAGCCATAGGGAGCATAAACGCCCTCCATGCCGATACGCAGTTCGCCATTCTCCTTGACCCGCTCCAGTACGCCGGTCAACTTTTGTGGGTCTGCAGCTGAGCCGCCATCCCCACCGCCACAGGCACTGAGCGCCATAGCTGCGGATCCAACCACGAGGCCAGCCAATACATTGCGTCTAGTCAATTGCATATTTCGTTCCTTGTCGGGTCGGGTTTGAGCATGATGTGGGCGAGATGTTGCCGTTGATCGGCGGAAGATCAGGTGAGCAAGCAGGCAGCGCGCTGGGCTGCCGGGCCCAATGGCCGAACATTACGGGCCGGGTAGACGTTTTGGAATTGTGCGGGCTGCGTTCTAGCTCAACCGATCAGCGACAGCAGCGAGCGCACATGCAGGCACAGCACATCATGTCGGTAGCCGACGAACGGGCCACCAGAACATTCAGGTTGATGCTGTGCATGGCGACGAGTATAGCCACGGGTTGGCCGATCTTCGCCGATGGGCAACATTCGAAACACAGCAACTGGACGCTTCGGCTCCCGGCAAGAGTCTGGCGGCTGAAAGTTCATTTAGAGCTGTCAGCCATCCTGAAAGGGCAGCGTGCCTAGGCGATCATTCGCGATATACCCTATAGGGGTATAGAGTATCCAGTATGCCGAAGGGAGCTAACGAAATGCACACCAGCGAATTGGGCGACATGGGCAACGACGGGCATGAGCATAACAAACACGCCTCGGGCGGGCACGGCCAGGAGGGCCAGCACCATGTCGGCCACCAGATGCCTGGCGGACATGCCGGACATGGCCACGGGGACCACGGCGGCCATGCCGGACACGGCAACGGGGACCATGGCGATCATGTCGGACAATTCCGGCGGTTATTTTGGATCATGTTGGCGCTGGGGATTCCAGTGGTCGCCTTCAATCCGATGTTCGCTCAGCTGTTGAGCTATCAATTGCCTGACGCGGAGTGGGTGCGGTGGGTATCGCCGATCCTGGGCACGGTCATCTATTTCTGGGGTGGCTGGCCCTTCTTGACTGGGGCCGTCTCCGAGCTCCGGACCCGACAACCGGGCATGATGCTGCTAATCGGGTTAGCCATCACGGTGGCCTTCATTGCTTCCTGGGGCGCCACCCTGGGCATCTTGGATCAACAGCTGAACTTCTGGTGGGAACTGGCCCTGCTGGTGGTCATCATGTTGTTAGGCCACTGGATTGAAATGCGATCACTGGCCCAAACAACCTCCGCCTTAGACTCCCTGGCCGCCCTGCTACCGGATGAAGCCGAGAAGATCGACGGCGATGACATCGTTACCGTCGCTCCGGCGGATTTGGTCGTCGGAGATATTGTCATTGTGCGGCCGGGGGCTGCGGTCCCGGCCGATGGCCAGATCGTCGATGGTAGTGCCTCGATGGATGAATCCATGGTCACCGGGGAATCCAGAACCGTCCGACGCGGGCCGAACGACCACGTGGTGGCCGGCACGGTGGCCACAGATTCCGGGCTGCGGGTCAAAGTCACCGCCATTGGAGAAGACACCACGCTGGCGGGTATTCAAAAACTGGTCGCCGACGCCCAAGCCTCCTCGTCCAAAGCCCAACGCATCGCCGATACCGCCGCAGGCTGGTTGTTCTGGTTCGCCCTCGGCGCTGCAGTAATCACCGCGCTGGTGTGGTCCATCTTGGGCAGGCCCGAGGAGGCCGTAGTACGCGCCATTACGGTTCTGGTCATTGCCTGCCCGCACGCCTTGGGCCTCGCCATTCCGCTAGTGGTATCGATTGCAACCGAACGAGCAGCTCGTGGCGGAGTGTTGATCAAAGATCGCTTGGCGCTGGAATCGATGCGCACCGTCGATTCGGTGCTGTTCGATAAAACCGGCACCTTGACCAAGGGTGAGCCCACCGTCACCGGAATCCACCCCGAGGGTGATCGGACCAAAGATGAGCTCTTGGCGTTGGCTGCTGCTGCAGAAGCAGACAGCGAGCACCCCTTAGCGCGGGCCATTGTCGGCGCTGCCCGGACCCGCAACATCGACGTACCTGGCGCCACTGATTTTTCCTCTTCCCCAGCGGTAGGCGTCAAAGCTACGGTGAATGACACGGTCATTGAGGTCGGGGGCCCCTACCTGTTAGACCACCACTCCCAAGACGAATTAGCGATTGCTGAGCAGTGGCGCGACGAAGGCGCGATCATTCTGCACGTGCTGGCCGATGGCCAGGTGATTGGCGCGCTTCGCCTAGCTGATGAAATACGACCTGAATCCCGTGACACCGTCGATGCCCTGCATGCCCGCGGGGTCCAGGTCGTGATGATCACCGGCGACGCCCAAGCCGTGGCCCAGAACGTGGCCCAAGAACTAGGCATTGACCGGGTCTTCGCTGGGGTCCGGCCCGAAGATAAGGCTGCCAAGGTCGCCGAACTCCAAGCCGAGGGCCGCAAAGTGGCCATGGTCGGTGATGGGGTCAACGATGCCCCAGCCTTGGCTCAGGCCGATGTGGGCATCGCCATTGGTGCCGGCACCGATGTGGCTATCGGCTCGGCTGGGGTCATCCTGGCCTCCTCGGATCCCCGGTCGGTCTTATCGGTGTTTGAGCTCTCCGAGGCCAGTTACCGGAAAATGAAGCAGAATCTGTGGTGGGCTGCTGGCTACAACATCGCAGCCGTCCCCCTGGCCGCCGGAGTGTTGGCGCCGATCGGGTTCGTGCTGCCGATGAGTGTGGGGGCGATCTTGATGTCGGCCTCCACGGTGGTGGTCGCCCTCAATGCCCAGTTGCTGCGTCGCTTGGATCTGACCCCCGCTGCCAGCGTCGCCAGGACGCTGGACCGGACACCCGAATCAGTGGACGCATAGCATGAGGCAACGCTGTGACAACACTGGCGCAGGAAAGAAAGTAGACCCATGACCAATACTCCGCATGCTGAATCAGCTGGCCACGGCTATATCAGTGACAAGGACCGCTACCTGGCCCGATTGAAACGCATTGAAGGCCAAGCCCGCGGGATCCATCGCATGATCGATGAAGAGGCCTACTGCATTGACATCCTCACCCAAATCAGTTCCATCACCTCAGCTTTGAACAACGTCGCACTGAGCCTGCTTGATGACCATGTGCGCCACTGCGTTACCCGTGCAGTTCAAACCGGCGGGCCAGCAGCCGAAGAAAAACTCACCGAGGCCGCCGACGCCATCGCCCGCCTCGTTCGCTCCTAAATGCCAAAGTGCATGTCACAAACGCCAGGTGATACCCTGAGGGGGTATCCCTATTTTGCCACTACATCAGATGCTTCAGTCCTTGGAAGGCTCTATTCATGACAAGAAAACCACTACGCCACCGCATCACTGGCTCGATTGCCGTTGTGATTCTGGGGGTAAGTATGGTCTCGTGCGCTGCACAAGACCAAAATGCCCCAACCGCCCCCCGAACCGACAAGGATGGTACGGCGGTGACAGCCGGGACCAAGCAACCCGCAGAAGTCAACGGGGTGGATTTACATTTTCTGGGGATGATGACACCACATCACCAACAAGCTGTGGAGATGAGCGAGATCATCCTGGCCGCCGAGGGCACCAGTGCGGCCACAGCGGACTTAGCCACCCGGATTAAAGTCGGTCAACAAGAAGAAATCGACACCATGGTCGGCTGGGCTGAGCAATGGAACCAACAGGACTTGATGACACAACATGCCAATCACATTGCCAATGGCATGCTCACTCCAGAACAGTTGAACCAGCTGAAAACACTTACCGGCGAGGAAGCAGACACCCTCTTCCTTCAACTGATGCATTTCCATCACGCAGGTGCAGTTGACATGACCCAAGACCAAATCGACTACGGCGGCTACCAGCCGCTAGTGGACCTAGCCCAACAAATGATCGACGTCCAAACCGCTGAGATGCAAGAGATGGAACGACTCCTACAAGCCAAAGGCAAAAGTCTTCTGACGAAGTGACCAGCCTGCTGCACCCAAGGCCGCCACGGGCTACACGCTAAGGCGAAATCTGCAGGGTCGGAGTTTTCTCAAACCGGTGAACGAATAAGCGCCGTCAGCAAGCGCACATGCGGGCACAGCACATTATGTCGGTGGCCAAGAGACGGGGCGCCAGGATTCAGGTTGGTGTTCTGAATGGCTACGACGATGCCCAACGGGATAGGTCGATCTTCACCGATGTCCAACATTCCAAACGCAGCAGGTCTAGCCTGGCAGACATGGAATTCAGGTATTTGGGCAATTCAGGTTTGAAGATCAGCGAGATCACCTACGGCAACTGGCTAACCCACGGTGACCAAATCGAAAATGACATCGCCATCGACTGCGTCCGCGCTGCACTGGACGAGGGCATCACCACTTTCGACACCGCGGACGTCTACGCCAATACCAAAGCCGAAGCAGTGCTCGGTGAAGCGCTCAAGGGTGAACGACGCGAGAGCGTGGAGATCTTCACCAAGGTCTATTGGCCGACTGGCCCTAAGGGCCATAACGACTGCGGTCTGTCGCGCAAGCACATCATGGAATCCATCAATGGCTCGCTCAAGCGGTTGGGCACTGACTATGTCGATCTGTATCAGGCGCACCGTTTCGACACTGAAACTCCACTGGAAGAGACCATGATCGCCTTCGCTGACGTCGTGCGGCAGGGCAAGGCGCTTTACATTGGCGTCTCGGAGTGGACTGCCGAGCAGATCCGCGCCGGCAAGCAGCTGGCTGACGAGCTCAACATTCAGCTGATTTCCTCCCAGCCGCAGTATTCGATGCTATGGCGCGTCATTGAAGATCAGGTCGTACCGACCTGCCGCGAGCTGGGCATCTCGCAAATCGTCTGGAGCCCGCTGGCGCAAGGCATTTTGACCGGCAAGTACAAGCCGGGCGCGGAGCTGCCGAAGGATTCACGGGCAGCGTCTAGCGTCGGCGGTTCGTTGAGCAAGCGCATCACCGAAGATCAGCAGACCCTCGAACGCGTCCAAAATCTGAAGCCGATCGCCGATGAACTGGGCCTGACGATGGCGCAATTGGGTGTCGCCTGGGTGTTGCAGAATGACAATGTGGCGGCTGCGCTGATCGGTGCGTCTAAGCCCGAGCAAGTGCGTGACAATGTCAAGGCTGCCGGCGTCAAGATTCCTGCCGAACTGATGACCCGGATTGACGAAGTGCTGGGCGATTCGGTCGAACGCGATCCGGCCATGACGGCCAAGAAGGCACCGGCCGAGCGTCCCTGCTGATCCAGGCGACGGTCGCATCGTCCCAGGTCACCAGCTGCTAGCGCGGGATTTCAGGAGCAATCAGCACGTTCACTCTCCGCTTTTGGCCTCTGGCGAGCCTAGGCCAACGCTCCGTTTGACGTTCACTTCCGCTGATTGCACCTGAAATCCCGCGCCGTCACCGTGGTCTTGGGTCAAGTCCGATAGCAATTCGTCTTCGTCTGGCATTTCTGGGCGGAAGTCCGCTAGATCGCGGCGCATCGAGACGACCACACCCTTGGCTGTGCGACCGATCAGGTCAGTACCCGGCGCCAACGAGATCTGGGCGGCTAATTCGATCACCTGCCGCGTCCAACGGACGAAATCGCCGGCCGGTAGCTCTGAGCTTTCCAGCACATCTGCCAGGCTGGCGCCTTCAGCCCACTGGTAGGCAGTTTCAGCGAAACCGATGTCGGGTGCTGGGCCGCGTTCGACGCGATTGTCACGCTCAATGAGACCCACTTCGCGCCAGGTGGCCCGCACTTGCGATTGCGCGGCTTCGCTGGGACGGTCAGGCATCCGATGCATGACCCCGACGTCACCGCCGCGCGACTCATAGACCAGCGTCGACAACACCGCGGCCAGCTGACCGACGTCCAGCCCGTCGAGGATGCCGCGCTGAATGCACTCGCACAACACCAGATCTAGCTCGTTGTAGATCCGCGAGAGCATCCGTCCCGAATCGGTCGCCTGGTCACCGTCCAGATAGCCGAGCGCGTCGAGTACCGCGCAGACCCGATCGAATTGATTGGCGATCGAATTAGCCCGGGCACGGGTCTTCTCACGTCCCGCAGTGGCGCTACGTTCCAGGCGAATCGCTTCCTCAGCTAGTCGGGCGTGCGACTCACGGTCAGGGCAACTATGGCAAGGATGCGCCCGCAGCTGCGCGCGCAGCCGATCAATTTCCGCAGCGACGATCTTGTCTCGGGCTGGATCCGGGGCCTGATAGCTGGTGTCGATATTGGCCAGCCTGGAGGTCAACGCGTTAGCCAGCTGTTTGCGATCCGCAGCCGAGCGGACGTCAAATTTCTTCGGCACTCGCACCCGCGAAATCGTCCTAGTCGGGGTCGGAAAATCGGCTTCGGTCAGCCGCACGATCTGCCGAGATTCCGTCATGACCAGGGGATTCGGGAATGGTGGACGGCCCGTCTCGATGACGGCCGCCCAACCCGCGTGCTTGCCAGCGGGAATGTAGATGACGTCGCCAGGATCGATGCCGAGCAGTGAATCGATGATCTCCGCGCGACGATCCTGGCGACGCAATCGAGCGGCTTCGGATTCCAGTTGATGAATCTCTTCGCGCAGTTGGGCGTATTCGGGGAAATCGCCGCGCTCGCAGCTGGCTTGGTCCCAAAGCTCGGCGACGCGCGCGATGTCAGCTTGGCTGCGGTGGGCTTGGGCGACGATACGTCGATCCGCTTGGAACTGCGCGAATGACTGCTCCAACAATGAACGGGCAGCTTCTCGTCCGATCGACTGCACCAGGTTGACCGCCATGTTGTAGTTGGGCGCAAAACTCGAGTGCAGCGGATAGGTGCGGGTACTGGCCAATGACGCGACCGCGCGCGGATCCATGCCGGGCTGCCAAAGCACCACAGCGTGACCCTCGACGTCAATCCCCCGCCGTCCCGCCCGGCCGGTCAGCTGAGTGAATTCACCGGGGGTGACGTCGACATGGGATTCACCGTTGTACTTGACCAATTTTTCGATGACGACGGTGCGCGCCGGCATATTGATGCCCAGCGCCAAGGTCTCGGTGGCGTAGACGACCTTGAGCAGGCCACGCACGAAACCCTCCTCGACGATCGCCTTGAAGGCTGGCAATAGTCCCGCGTGATGCGCGGCGATACCGCGGCCGAGCGCCTCGATGAAGGTCGGCCACCCGAGCGCCTGCTTGTCTTCGTCGGATAGCCCGACCGCATGCCGTTCGGCGATCTCTAACAATTGGACGCGTTCGTCTGGCGTGGTCAGATCGACGCCAGCGCCAAGCAATTGCCGCACTGCCCCGTCACAACCAGAACGGCTGAAAATGAAGATGATCGCCGGCAGCAGATTTGCCTTTTGCAACGCTCGGACGACCTGCGCGCGGCTCGGGGTGAGCGTCTTCTTGCGGTCGCCTTGATCACCGCGACGGTCCAGATAGCGCTGCGAGGTGGCTCCGCCGAATTTGCCCGATGCGTCACGTTTCCCCTTCCCAGAGCGACCTCGGGGACGTCTGGCGTCGTCACGCATCTCGCGTGCCTCAGCTCTTGCCACCGCCAGCAGTTTGGGATTGACCTTGCGGCCGTGTTGGTCGTCGGCGAAAGTCTCGACCAGTTCGGTTCCCACCATGACATGTTGAAATAGCGGCACCGGTCGCTTCTCGCTCAATACGACGGGGACGTCGCCGCGCACTTCGTCCAGCCATTCACCGAATTCTTCGGCATTTGAGACTGTCGCCGAGAGCGAGACCAGTTGCACATCGGCGGCTAGCCCCAAGATGACCTCTTCCCACACGGCGCCGCGAAAACGGTCGGCGAGGTAGTGCACCTCGTCCATGACGACATAGCCCAAGCCCTGCAAGGTCGAGGAACGGGCGTAGATCATATTGCGCAAGACCTCAGTGGTCATGACGACGACGGGCGCCTCGGAGTTGATGGTCTGATCGCCGGTGATCAGGCCGACCCGATGCGCGCCATATTTCGCACAGAGGTCGTGATATTTCTGATTCGACAGTGCCTTGATTGGTGTGGTGTAAAAGCATTTACGGGTCGTCTGCAGCGCTAGCCAACAGGCGAATTCACCCACGACGGTCTTGCCTGAGCCAGTCGGCGCCGCCACCAGCACGCCCCGGCCCGCCGCTACGTGACCGCAGGCGGCGATCTGGAAATCGTCTAGTTCGAAATCAAATCCGGCAGCGAATTTCTCAACTAATTCGCGATTGGCCGAGATCTGAGCGCTGGGTTCTGCCGAAGACACTAGACCATTCTATTGGGCCGCTATCGACTCTCAGAGTCGTGCCAGCTGCCTTCGTGGCGGATTAGATGGGCTCAGTCTTTCAATTCTGCCCGCCGGAGGGACCACACAGCAGGGTCAGTTTGCGTGGCATCGAGGTGATATATAGCGGAACCGGGCCGAGCTCTTCGCCGTCTGCCATCGGGATCAGACCGTCGCCGTCCAAATAGATTTCCCGGCCGCGACGAAATGTCACCGCTGGATGAGAGACGAAGCGCTCACTCATCAACTGCGGAAATAGCCGCAGCAGCGTCCAGCGACCAGCTTTGTCGTCGATAATCGTCACATCCAGCAGGCCGTCAGTGGGGTCAGCGTCAGGCAGGATGTGGACGCCGCCACCGTAATACCCAGAATTACCGACAGCGACCAGCAAGGCGTTGAGTTCGAGCTCTTCGCCGTCGATAGCGACGCGATATTTGAGTGGTCGCAATTTCATGATTTCGGTCAGCGTCGCCCACAGATAGTTGAATTTGCCAAGCCAAAAACGAGAATTATTGACCCGATAATTGACTTTCGCGTCATAGCCGCTGCAGACCACTGAGCCGACGTAGCGGCGCTTGCTGCCGTCAACCAGATCGCCTTCAATCAACGCCAAGTCGACCTGTTTAGTCTGCCCAGTGGCGATGGCTTTTGCCGTCTGCATCGGATCTTGGGGCAGCCCCATACCGCGGGCGATGTCATTGCCGGTGCCGGCCGGGACGATGCCCAACTGCAGGTCTGCGTCAGCACAGGCATTGATGCCCAGCGAGGCCATGCCGTCACCGCCCATGACGACCAGCATGTCGGGTCGTTGACCCGGTTGTGGATGGACTGCCTCAGCTGCGATGCGTGCAGCTTGCTCGCGGGCGTCGGCGTAATCCTTGGATTTGACGACGACGACATCGGCCCAGGGCATTTGGGACTTAAATTCTCTACGAACGCGGCCGATTAGCCGGCCAGCTCGTCCCGATCCTGATTTCGGATTGACCAGAATCGTCAGTCTAGGCCGTCGTTGTTCCACCTGCGAAAGGCTAGCGGCAAAGCTGAAAAAGCGCCTGTCCGGCTGGCGTCGATGCCAACTTTCTGGCCCCCATCACCAATCAAGTGGTGAGCAAATTGTGACAAGATCACTTCGAATCGCCGATATTGACTTCAATATTCGGTTCTTCAAATTCGACGGCAATATCAGCTGAGCCGATATTCGGCTCGCCGATTTTGGTTTCACCGATTTCTGGTTCACCGATGACGACTTCGTCATTGGCTCCGCCGAGGCCGCGTTTCTTGTCATTACGTTTGGCCAAGACTTCACTCATCACATACATGCCAGCCATCGGCACCGAAAGCGCCAACATCGAGACCGGATCGCCGCCGGGGGTCGCGACTGCGGCGAAGACGAAACAGCCGAAGATCGCATAGTTGCGGGCCTTGCCCATCGCTTCGCCGGACAGAATGCCGAATTTGTTTAGCGTCAACAAGATGACCGGCAACAGGAATGCCACACCGAAGACCAACAAGAGACGCAATTCCAGCACCAGATAGTCGCCGAGATTCACCAGGTTGACCACGCCTGGCGGGTTGAATTGGAACATTACCGCGAAGCCTTGTGGACAGATCCAATAGCCCACGCCAACACCGGTCAGAAAAAGCGGAATTGCTGGTCCAAGGAAACGTAAAGCGGCCTTCTTTTCCTTGGCTAATAGGCCAGGCGCGATGAACGCCCAAATCTGATACAGCCAAATCGGGCAGCTGAGCAGCAGGCCAGCCACCGCACCCAGCCGCATCCAGACCGTGAACGAGCCGAGCACACCTTCGGTGGTCAATTGCACTAGCGCGTTTGGATTACGACCGTTGTAAATCTCGACTGCTCGCGTCACCGGAAAGGTCGCGATCGCTAACAGCTGACGATTGAAGATGAATGAAAATAGCGCGCAGACAATGATGAAAAAGACCGATACCAAGAGCCGATAGCGAATTTCGCGCAGGTGATCGGCCAGCGACATCGAACCGTCCTCGCCGATCTCCGGTTTGCGCAACCATTCGGGCGCGCGAAGACGCCGACCCAACTTGCGCTTTGCTGGATCGGCGACCTGCTCAGAACTTCCCACGGTGCCGGTTAGCGGTGACGGTCAAGACTGCGCTGCTTGAAGCTGCTGACGCAGCACTCAGGCCTTTGGCTGCTGCGGGTTGATCACTTCCGCCTCAACCGGCGCCACGGTGTCCACCGGCGGCTGCACGACATCAGTGGTCTGCGTCGGTGCTTGGTTCAACTCGGCCGGCTTACCGTCGTTTAGACCCTTAGTCTCTTCCTTGAATTCGCGGATCGCGCGGCCGGAAGCCTTGCCCAGACCGGCTAGCTTGGTGCCGCCGAACAGCAGCAACGCGATCAGCAGGATGATTAACCATTCCCAGCCTTGGGGCATGTCCTTCTCCCTCGGTGCAAGCCGCCTGATTGGCGACATCTCTTCCTAGCACTTCTAAGTTAAAGCGGCGCTCGAAGTCGATTCACGAGCCGGTCCGCTGCTACTGCCCTCGTCGGCAGCTCTGCATAGCTTACTCGTCCATTCCAGCTGGTCATTATTGACGCTCTGCCGAGCCGTCGGCTGCGTGGTCAATCGAGATAATTTGCCAGTGCTACTCGAGCCTGATCTGCGGCGAGAGTGGCGGCCGCAGCTGGTTCGACGACCACCGCCTGATCACCCAGCCGCATTAAGAGGCTGACCAGCCAAGCAGATTCTCGCACTGGCAAGGTGATCTCCACTGCCCCATCGGCTAGCGGCACGACCTCGAAAGCTGGGAAGTATTCCGCGACCCAGACCGCCTGCTTGGTGAGCCGCAAGCGGGCGACGTCAGGGACATCGTCAAACCAGTCGCCCAGCTTCGGGGCTGCCCCATGGTCGGCTCGGGGGGCATCGGTCGCTTCGACAGCGACGATCCTGTCGAGTCTGAACGTCCGCCAATCGCCTCGATCAAGACTCCAGGCTTGTAAATATCCAACGCCATCGACCAATTCAATGCGCTCGGGATCGACTATGGGAGTGATCGTCTGTCCATCGGCGCGGTCATAGGTTAATTGCACGCGACGTGCAGCCGCGATATCAGCCAGCAGTTGGGAACGGATTTGCTCGTCACCTGTTGCCAAGATGACCTGCACTTGTGCGGCTTGGATTGGGCTTGACGACAGCGCCGTCAGCTTCTCTAGCGCACTTTGAGCTGCTTGACTTTGTTGCTGATCGGCGCTTTCTAGCAAGACCAGCAATGCGACCTGTAAGAAAGTGACTTCGTCTGGAGTCAGCCGCATCGGACGGGTCAGATAGTCAGCATTCGTCAGCCGGACCACGCCGTCTTGATGTGCGGCGTCCAGATCAATCTCGATCAGATCATCTGGATAGCCGCCGGGCAGCCCGCACATATAGAGCGTCTCCAAGTCGGTGAGGATCTGCTTGGGGCTTACTTGGAAGGTCTGGGCGAGCTGCGTGATCGTCACTTCCTCGGCCTGCACCATAGGCACGATGGCCAGCATCCGCGCGACTTGATCTTGGGATTTCATCGATCAGACCCCGATTCAGCTGCTGCGCCGCCGTGCTGGGCGACGACGCGGCGCAGATGTTCGATGACTTCAGCGCGCACATCTGCAGGCGCTAAGACGATGACATCCGATCCGAAAGAGGCGATGCTTTCGACCAATCCGAGGCGCCGCTGCCTGACACGCCAAAGGCTATAGCCCTGGGGAATAGCGAGCTCAAGAGCCAGGTCGCTATCCGCTGCTTGGTCGGCTGCCAGCGGTTGGTCGCAAGCTGATTCGTTGCGGTCGAGAGCTTGGCCAGAGCGTCGAAAGGGCGCGCCGGCACCGTCTCGAATAGCCAACAGCAGCGTCAGGTCTTCGTCTAGCTCGGCGAAGCGATCGGCGATCTGGGTCGCTACGGGAATCTGCCCGGCATGCCGCTTGCCCAGCACTGGTTTGGACGCGAAGCGTGACAGCTTGAACAGCCTCGGCTCGCCGCGATCAACGTCGAAGCCGTACAGGTACCACGCCCGGCCACGCATCGCCAGCTGCCAGGGCTGCACAGTTCTGCGTCGATCGATTTCTCGATAGTCGAAGCTGACCGCGCGATTTTCTTGCAGCGCCTGTTTGATGACGTCGAAAGCCGGCTCGCGGGGGCCGATCGACGGCACCAACGCATGCAGACGGTCTTCGTTGTGCTGCTGGCTGGCGCCTAATTTCGTCAATGCCGCATTGACCTGATCAGCCGCGCTGACTTCTTGCCAAACATTTGCGGCTAACGCCAAGACCGCGGCTTCGTCGGTGCTGAATTCGACTGCAGGCAACTCGAAATCTTGCCGACGGATCCGATAGCCCTCTTCTAGGTCCAGCAGCGGGTCATTGCTGCCGGTCTCGATGGGGACGCCCAAGGCGCGCAATTCGTCCTTGTCGCGTTCGAAAGTCCGCTCGAAAGCACTTTGCGAGAGATCCCGATAGCCTTCGATCCGTTGCTGGATCTCGGCGCGGCTGACGAAGCGGCGGCTGACTAAGAGCATGATCGTCAGGTTCATCAACCGTTCCGATTTCCGCCTAGCCACGAATTCAAAGTTAGCTGCAAAGTTGGTGCGTCCGAAGTCAGCGCGCTGGACTGAGGATCATGGTCCGGTAGGCTTTCCAGCTGGATCGTCAAAAGGGGTCGACAGGTGAAGATTCAATCCAAAATTGCGGCATGCATGGTGGCTGGAGCATTGGCTTTGACGGGCTGCTCTGGACAGGGCGGCAAGGACCCGTCAGCGGCACCAAGCACCCCGGCTGATTCGCCTTCGGCACTGCCCACCCCAGACGGCCCGTCGACCCCACCTGCGCCGATGACCAAGCTGAGTGATCTCGACCAGATCAGCGTCAGCGGCGAATTCGGTCAGATGCCAGAGTTCAACGCGCCCTATCCTTTTCAACCGGAAAAGACCATGACCAAGGTCATCCTCCCTGGCAATGGCGCGAAGATCGAAAACGCCAATAGCTCGGTCGAGCTGCACTATGTGGGCATCAACGCACGCACTGGCGACGTCTTCGACTCCAGCTTCATCCGCGGCGAAACTGCGGTGTTCCCGCTCAATCAAGTCATCCGTGGTTTCGCAACTGGTCTGATCGGTCAACAGCAAGGCAGCCGAGTAGCCATCGCGATGACTAGCGGCGACGCCTACGACCCGAACGGACAGCCCGCCGCGGACATTCAGCCCGGTGACGCGCTGCTGTTCATCGTCGACATCGTTCGGGTGCCACTGACGGGGCCGTCAGGTGAGCCGGTTCCCGCGCCCGCTGACATGGCATCGGTCAGCGATAACGGCGGCGTACCGTCCATCACCATCCCAGCAGGCATGGCTGCTCCGACACAGGTGCGTGCAGTGCCGCTCATCCAAGGCACCGGCCCGCAATTAGCAGCCACCAGCCAACTCAGCTCGCATGCCAAGTGCATCACCTGGGACGGCCGGGAGATCTACAACGATTACGGCCAACAGCCAGCCACTGATGCCGGCACTGGACGGGTCATGAAGTCTCTTTGGAATGCGCTAGTTGGCCAAAATGAAGGCAGCCGGGTCTTGGTCCAGATCCCCGGCGACCAGGCGTACCCGAACGGCAATGGCAATCCGCCCATCGCTCCGGGCACGGCGGTCGCTTGCGTCGTCGACCTGTTATTCGTCCAGCAGGGCTGAGGCCGCGCTGGCGTCAAACAGCTGCTTGCTGGCGGGACGTGACGATTCGCTCGACGGCTGTTAAAGAGCCGCAGCCAGGTCGGCTACCTGCCACTGCTGCCAAATTTGCGGATTGTGTTGCCAGTTGGTGCCACGGACCTTCGTCAGCAAGTCTGCCGCGTCCGAGGCTGCCGGCATGCCCATGGATTCAGCCAGCATCGCGACCACGTCATGGACGCTGACGCCGCGCGCAGCCAGCGTCGGCAAGTCATAGCCACCGTCACGTTTAGCCAGCCGCTCGCCCTTGTCGTTGACGACCAGTCCGACGTGCACATAGCGCGGCACGACAAAGCCGAGCTGATCAGCGAGCCAACCTTGGCGAGGTGACGAATCCAGCAAGTCCGCGCCGCGCGTGACCTGTGTCACGCCGCTCAGCCCGTCATCGACGACCGCAGCCAAGTTGTAGGCCGGGATGCCGTCATTGCGAAAGATGACGAAATCGTCGACCAGTCCGCTGACCTGGCCAGCATGAAAGTCATGCACCGTGAACTGCGCGCCGCCAGCCCGTACCCGGATCGCCGGTGGTCGGGAAGCTCGACGCTCAGCACGTTCTGCCGGCGTCAGGTCTGCGCAAGTACCTGGATAGGGTCGATAGTTCCCATGGGGGGCTTGGCTCGCGGCAGCGATTTCTTTGCGGGTGCAGTAACACTCATAGGTGTCCAACTCAGCTGCGGCCCGCGCGTAGATCTCGAGGCGCTCGGATTGCCGCAAGACCGGCTGCGGCCAGTTGAGCCCCAACGCGGTCAGATCAGCCAACTGCTGGCTAGCGACCTGTGGAGCCGCGGCAACCCGCTGCTGGTCAAGATCTTCGATGCGCAGCAGCATCTCGCCAGGGTCCAGGTCATCGCCAGGATCATGCGCAAATAGCCAGGTCAACAAGGCGGTGCGCAGATTGCCCAGATGCAAATTTGACGTCGGACTCGGCGCGAACCTGCCAATCGCTGCAGTCATCGGCAGCCCCTATAGCTCGACCAGGTCGAGTAGCGCGCCGAGTTCGTCGCGGGTCAGTTCGCGAGCTGCCCCCACCTGCAGCTGGCCCAAAGTCACAGGTCCGATCGCAGTGCGCGAGAGCCTACGAACTGGATGGCCGACCGCGTCCATCATGCGGCGGACGATGCGATTGCGGCCCTCGTGCAAGGTCAACGCGACCAGGCTCTTGGCTTCTGAACGCATGACGAGTTTGACCTTGTCAGCTCGAGCTGGACCGTCTTCTAGCCGGACCCCTTTTTCGAGTTGCTTGAGCGTCTTGTTGTCCAGCAGCCCTTCGCAATCGACCAGATAGGTCTTGGGGACCTCATATTTAGGATGGGTCAGGCGGTGGGTAAGTTCGCCGTCATTGGTCAAGATGATTAGACCCTCGGTGTCGGTGTCGAGCCGTCCGACGTGAAACAGCCGTTCGCGACCAGGAACATAATCGGCCAGCGTTGGCCGACCTTGTGGATCTTCCATCGTGGAGACCACGCCGCGGGGTTTGTTCAAGACCCAATAACTATGTCGACGAGCTGACGGAATGCGTGAGCCATCGACGCGGATGGTGTCTCGTTCGGGATCGACGCGCAGTCCCTGTTCAGTTACGACCTGGCCATTGACCTCGACGCGGCCCTCGTCGATCATGATTTCGCTGGCCCGGCGGCTCGCTACGCCGGCTTGCGCGAGCACCTTCTGCAGCCGAATGCCTTCGTTGGGCTGCTCATGTTCGTCAGCCACATCGCCACTGTCTTCGGCATTGACTTCGGCTGCGTCAACGATCCATTCTTCGTCACTCATCTGCGGATTCCTCCTGGTTTGACGGTCTTTCTCGGCCAGCCGGAGATGGTTGGGCTGCCGGCGGAGATGGCTGTTCGGCCAGCCCGGCGAGTTCAGCTTCCAGTTCGCTAGCTTCGGGCAGCAGCGGCGCAATCGGCGGCAGCTCGGCCAAGCTCGCGATGCCGAGCCGCTCTAAGAAATAGTCCGTGGTGCGCAGCAAGTTAGCCGTGCCTGCTTCCTCTCCACCTTCTTGGATGATCAAGCCGCGGGTCAGTAGCGTGCGGACGACGCCGTCCACATTGACCCCGCGAACTGCAGAGACTCGAGAGCGCGGCACTGGCTGTAGATAGGCGATCACCGCCAACGTCTCTAACGCGGCTTGGCTGAGCTTGTTTTGCTGACCCTCGATGACCCACTGGCCGATGATCTCAGCTTGCGCAGGACGAGTGGCATAGCGCCAACCGCCTGCGACATGCTGTAGCTGGAAACCGCGGCCGGTCCGGTCATAGAAGTCCGCCAAATCCGTCAGGGTCCGTTCGACGATCTCGACGCTAGCGTTGACCGCAGCAGCCAGGCTTTCAGCTGAAATCGGCTCGGTGGCGAGCAAGATCAGCGCCTCGATGTCTGGGGCGATCTGCTCTGCGGTGCGCAGTTCGTCCACGTCCGCATCGATCTGATCGACAGCCAGCTCATCGGCTGGCTGCGCCACCTGCTCGTCAGTCATTGGTCACCTCTGCATCTTGTATTCGCTGATGGGCCGTCGGCTGCGCATCGCCGTCGAATTCGTCACTGACCGCAATCTGGCTGTGCTCGTCGCCGGTCCAACGAATCGTCAACTCCCCCAGCGGCACCAGCTGTTCGAAAGCCACATTGGCTTGCCGGAACAATTCCAGCAGCGCCAAGAAACGCGCCACAGTGTGTAGCCGGTCAGCGTCAGCAACGAGCTCGCGGAAGGTCATCGTCTTGGTGCGACGCAGCCGCTCGGCGACTAGATTCGCTTGCTCAGCGACGCTGACCTGCGGCAGATGCAACTGCGCTAACGGCATCTGCGGTTCGTCAGCTGGGGTGAAAGCGCGCTCGGCAAGCCTAGCCAGCCGAGCCGCTCCCCCAGGGATCTCCACTTCTGGCAGCAATCCTCGAAATTGTTCCTCGAGCCCACCGGGACGGCCACGAACCAGCGCCGCCGTCTCAAACTGCGCGGCCAGCCACGCAGAAACCTGCTTGAAGGCCCGATATTGCAGCAGCCGAGCGAACAACAGATCGCGAGCAGCCAATAGTTCGAGATCTTCGACGTCTTCGACCTCGGCGCCGGGCAGCAGCCGGGCAGCTTTCAGATCCAGCAGGGTGGCTGCGACGAGCAAAAATTGGCTAGTCGTGTCGAGATCCCAGTTCGCTTCGCCCACTTTGATGTGCGCGATGAATTCGTCGGTCACCTTGCTCAGGGCGACCTCGGTGACGTCCAGCTGACGCTTAGCGATCAGCTGCAAGAGCAGATCGAAAGGGCCCTCGAAATTAGTGAGGGTGACGGTGAATGGCGCGCCAGAAGAATCGACGAAAGAATGCTCCGTTTCTTCTGGACTCGCCTTGATCTTGGTCGGGCTCACAGTCGCTTAGGCGCCCAGCACGTCTTGGCTCAACCGTTGCACGAGCAGCGATTCGTCACCCTTATCAGCCATATCAGCTAGCGCCATGTCGATCGCTTCGCGCACCAGACGGCCGCGATCGATGGCTAAGCCATGCTTAGCACGCAGGGTAAGCCGGGCCTGTTCGAGCGCGAGCAGCTCGTCAGTACTGACGTAGACGGTGATCTTCTCGTCATGCTTGACGCGGCCACTGGAACCAGCAGCGTCGACCGTGGCGTCGCTGGCTGAAGTTCGTCGGGGCTTCTTGATTGCTTCTTCACTGCCCCGAAACAGTTCGTTAGCGCCCGGCAGCGGGTTCACTTTCCGTGGCATCGCCACAGCACCTCCCTAGCCAGTTGACGGTAGGCGTCCGCGCCGACCGAACTGGAGGCGTAGCTGGTGATCGGCTCGCCAGCGACAGTCGTCTCGGGGAATTTCACCGTCCGCTTGATGACGGTATGGAAGACCAGATCACCGAAGGCTTCCAAGACGCGCTCGAGCACCTCACGGGCATGCAGGGTGCGGCCGTCAAACATCGTCGCCAAGATGCCGAGCATTTCCAGATCTGGATTGAGCCGGTCTTGCACCTTATTAATCGTGTCGGTCAACAGCGCGACACCGCGCAGCGCGAAGAATTCGCATTCCAACGGCACAATGACCTTGTCAGAGGCAGTCAGCGCGTTGACGGTCAGCAAGCCCAGCGACGGTGCGCAGTCGATCAAAATGTAGTCATAACGGTCACGCACCTTGTCCAAGACGCGCTTCAAGATCTGCTCGCGGGCGACCTCGCTCACCAGCTGCACTTCAGCGGCAGAGAGATCGATATTTGCCGGCAGCAGATCCATGCCGTCGGTGCCAGACTCAAGGACGACATCGTCGAAGCTGTAGTCGCGGCTCAACATCAGGTTGTAGATCGACAGCTCCAAGGTGTGCGGATTGACGCCCAAGCCGACCGAAAGTGAGCCCTGCGGGTCGAAATCCACCAACAAGACCTTGCGGCCCGTCTCCGCGATTGACGCACCGAGGTTGATCGTCGTCGTGGTCTTGCCGACGCCGCCCTTCTGATTAGTCATCGCGATGACGACGGCCCGCTTCGGGCCGGGTTCAGGAGCAGTCGGCTCCGGAATAGTCGGCAACGGACGTCCCGTAGGCCCCAGTTCGACACCCTCGTTGACGTCGTCTTCGACCTCAAAAAGCTGCTCGCTCATCGCTTCCCCAATCCTCGCGAGTTGTCGACAAATCTACCAGCTTTGGGACCTGCTTGGCGCGACCATAAAGGAGTGCGCGGATGACGCCTCCACGGTTAGGTCGGGCGTCTGGCACGAATATGGCCGCCGGCATGACAATGCCGGAAAGAAGGCCAAATTCGGGCCAGTGGGCGGGGAGGCGTCATCCGTCACGACGGAATCAGACGCAACCACTAAGAGCTGGCAAGAGTGCTAGGTGATCTGCGGACAGGCACCAAGGAGTTGGCAAGACCGTTCACGGTCTTGCCAACGGAGATAGCTCAGAAAAGTCAGCCGAAGTCAGCGAGCGCGTGGGTGGGAGCTGACATAGACTTCGCGGAGTTTTTCGATGGTGACCTCGGTGTAGATCTGTGTCGTGGTCACCGAAGCGTGCCCGAGCAGCTCTTGGACGACGCGAACGTCAGCGCCACCGTCGAGCAGATGAGTGGCGAAAGAATGCCGCAGACTGTGCGGGGAAATGTCGGTGCTGATCTCAGCGGATTCAGCGTGCTTGCGCAGAATCTCCCAGGCACTTTGTCGGCTGAGCCGATCGCCACGTTGGTTTAGCAGCAGCGCGGGATTCGCTTTCTTGATCAGCGCCGGGCGACCACGGACTAGATAGGCGTCGACGGCAGCTCGCGCGAACGAACCGAGCGGCACATAGCGCTCCTTGCTGCCTTTACCGAACAGCCGCAAGCTCAGTTCGGGATCGTCTAGCACCCGCGTCAGGTCGTCGACGTCGAGTGCGGTGACCTCCGAGATGCGCGCGCCCGTACCGTAAAGCAGCTCGAGCATGGCTTTGTCACGTAAACCAATCGGGGTGTTGGTGTCGATGCCGTCCAGTAGTGCTTGTACTTGATCGACTGGCAGAGCCTTTGGCAGTCGCTTGCCGAGCTTGGGGACGGTGACGTCCGCGGCCGCGTCGTCGATAGTCAACCCCTCGCTGGCAGCGAACGCGTGCAGCCCGCGCACAGCGACGACATTACGAGCCACGCTGGCGGGGGCTAGCGGTTTGCGACCATTCGCGCCGCCGGCCAGATCACGCTGATACTGCGCGATCATCGCGGCGTCGACGTCAGTTGGATCGTCAATGTCGTGCTCGACGAGCCAGCCGAGATAGCGTTCCAGATCGCGTCGATAGGCAGCCAAGGTGTTAGCCGACAAGCCCTTCTCGACGGTCAAGTGATCGAGATAGCCGCGCAGCCAGCGACGAAGTTTTACTGATGGTTCGGGCTGGCTGGGTTGTTGTTCAGCTTGACTCAATTGAAGCGCTCGTAATCGGCCAGGCGTTGTTCGCGGACCCGACGCGCCGGCCAGTCTGCGTCAGCCGAACGTAGCTGGTCCAGCGAATCGGTGGCGATTGCATGGGCTAACGCCAAGACGCCCGAGACCATCGTCGGGTTCTGCGCCTTGCCGGCATAAATCAGGCCGACGGCGTCGTCCAGCGACATCCAGTGCAGCCCCATGTCGACTTCTTCGCCTTCGATCTCAAAACCGTCTGGCCGAGGCGCTGCGGCCAGCTGGCGGGCGAGATAGATGCGGATGGTCTCGGCCAATCCCCCCGGCGAAGTGAACAGATCGACTAGCACTCGCCAATCGGCGGCAGCCAGCTGGGCTTCTTCGGCCAATTCCCGTTTCGCGGCGACCAGCGGATCTTCGCCGTCGATATCCAAGATGCCAGCCGGCGGTTCGACCAGCCGCATGGCGACTGGATGACGATATTGATGCACCACGGCGATGCGATTCTGATCATCCAAGGCAATGATGCCGACCGCCCCTGGGTGCGCCGCGTATTGCCGAGTTATCTCCTCCCCACTAGGGGAAATGATGATGTCCTCGACGAAATCTTGCACCCTGCCAGTGGCCTTGACGGCGTGCTCTTTGAGCTGCCAACTCTCCGGCTGGTCAGCTAGCTGGGCGTTCATCAGGCGCCTCGGCGCTGTTGACATTCCAGCGCTGCCTTCACCAAACCAGCGAACAGCGGATGTGGCTTGGTCGGGCGCGACTTGAATTCGGGGTGGGCCTGAGTCGCGACGAAGAATGGGTGCGCCTCGCGCGGCAATTCAATGAATTCGACCAGATTGCGGTCGGGCGAAAGCCCAGAAAAGACCAGCCCAGCGCCTTCGAGCTGATCGCGATAGGCGTTGTTGACTTCGTAGCGATGGCGATGCCGTTCGGAAACCTCCGGCTTGCCGTATAGCTCGGCGACGATCGAGCCATCAGCAAGCTTGGCAGGATATTCGCCCAGTCGCATCGTGCCACCCATGTCAGCCTCGCCGGAGACAATCTGCTGCTGTTCAGCCATCGTCGCGATGACCGGATTGGCCGTCTGCGGGTCGAATTCGCTGGACGCCGCGTCGGCGATGCCAGCCAGATTACGGGCGACCTCGATGACCATGCACTGCAAGCCCAGACACAAGCCGAGAGTCGGAATGCCGTGCTCGCGGGCGTACTTGATGGCGCCTAGTTTGCCTTCGACGCCGCGCACACCGAAGCCACCGGGCACGCAAATGCCGTCGACGTCAGCGAGCTGCTTGGCCGCGCCCTCGTCGCTCTCGCATTCGTCGCTGGGCACCCAGACGATCTCAGTCTTCGCCCAATTTTGGAAGCCGCCGGCGCGCAGCGCTTCGACGACCGACAGATAGGCGTCCGGCAAGTCGATGTACTTCCCGACCAATGCGATCTTGACATGATGCTTGGGCTGCTCGACGCGCTTGAGCAGATCATTCCACTTGGTCCACTCGACGTCGTGGAAGCTCAAGCCCAGGCGACGCACGATGTAGGCGTCCAGTCCCTCAGCGTGCAGCACCTTCGGGATCGCGTAAATCGTGGACGCATCCGGGCAGGAGACGACAGCCTCTTCTTCGACATCGCAGCTCATCGCGATCTTCGATTTGATCGATTCCGGAATCGGTTGGCTCGAGCGGCAGATGATCGCGTCGGGCTGAATACCGACCTGACGCAGCGCGGCCACCGAGTGCTGCGTCGGTTTGGTCTTGAGCTCTCCAGATGGGCCGATGTAGGGCACTAGGGAGACGTGCAAGAAGAAGGTGCGACCGCGCCCTAGATCGTGGCGCAGCTGGCGGGCAGCTTCCAAGAAGGGCTGCGATTCGATGTCGCCGACGGTGCCGCCGATCTCATGAATGATGACGTCGTCGCCTGGACGCGCGACCGAGAGCATGCGGGCTTTGATCTCGTCAGTGATATGCGGGATGACCTGAACGCACTCGCCGAGGTAATCACCGCGGCGTTCCTTGGCGATGACACGCGAATAAACCTGGCCGGTGGTGACATTCGCCTCAGCGTGCAGGTCACGGTTCAAGAATCTCTCATAGTGGCCGATGTCCAGGTCGGTCTCGGCGCCGTCAGTGGTGACGAAGACCTCACCATGCTGGAAGGGATTCATGGTACCCGGATCGACATTCAAATAGGGATCGAGCTTCTGCATCGTCACGACCAGGCCGCGCGCCGAGAGCAGACTGCCCAGACTGGATGCTGAAAGGCCCTTACCTAGAGAAGACGCGACCCCGCCGGTCACGAAGATGTGCATTGGATTCTTGTTCGCGTTCGCTTTGCCCACGGAACTCCAGGATAGGGCAAGCCAGCGACACTCCTGAATCCAGACACGACGCACAGCGCAAGCGAATAGTTCCAGAGAGGTGTTGCCGCTGGGCTTGGCGGCGAATCTGGCTAGCCTCCCGGTCTTTGCGAGCAGAGCAGTCAAAATTGATGCGTGACTTTGCCGATTGAGTTGCCCGTCTCCCCCATGCTGGCTAAAGCCGTGGACGCGGTGCCCAGAGCTGACAGCATCGCGGGCGGTTGGGCCTATGAGCCGAAATGGGACGGCTTCCGCTGCATCATCGTCCGCGACGGAGACCACATCGCGCTGGATTCTCGCAGCAAAAAACCACTGACGGGCTATTTCCCCGAGCTAGTCGCCGCGGTGCATGACTGGGCGCCCGAACGCAGCATTTTGGATGCGGAGGTCTTCGTCCGGGCTGGCCAAGCGGGTGCTGAGCATCTTGATTGGGAAGCTTTGAGTCAGCGCATTCACCCCGCACAAAGCCGCATCACCAAGCTTTCACAGCAGACTCCTGCTGAATTGGTCTGCTTTGATCTGCTCGCTCTGGATGATGAGGATTGGACCCCGCGCAGCTATGACGAGCGTCGCGCGAGATTAGTGGAGCTGTTCGAGACCCAACCAACTCATCGGGCACTACATCTGACTCGCCACACCTACGACGACCAGTTGGCTCAACAGTGGTTCGTCAATTTCGAAGGTGCTGGCTTGGACGGGGTCGTCGCTAAGGCGCGTCAGGACCGTTATCGGCCCGGTGAACGCACGATGCGGAAGATCAAGCACAAGCGCACCGCAGATGCCGTCGTCATCGGTTATCGCAAGCATCGATCCGGGCACGGCGTGGGCTCGCTGCTGCTGGGCATGTATGACGAATCTGGCAACTTGTTGCCAGTCGGCGGGATCGGGGCATTCTCTAATGAGATGCGTGCGGCGCTTTACAGCCAGCTGCAAGAACTCGTCATTACAGACGCTGACGGCCAGCCGGTGATATTAGACAAAAAGCCCAGCCGCTACGCGAACCTGCGGGATGATTCGGCGATCGCGCTGCGTCCCGAAATCGTGGCAGAGGTGAAGTTTGATCAGCTCGAGGGACTGCGCTTTCGGCATGCGGCGACGCTGGCCCGTTTCCGTCCTGATCGGGATCCCGAATCCTGCCTGATTGAGCAGGTCGATCGACCGGCCAAATATGACCTGGCCGAGGTTCTCGAAGCTCACTGATCCGCCACTGTCATCGAGCGCAATCCTCACTAACTAAATTCAGCTCACTTGTGCGAGCGGATAGTGAAAAATTAGCCCGTCCTTAGTGCCTATCGTTTGATCTAAAGGGCTAATCTGACAGCACTGTTTAGTCGAAATCTGTAGTCAACGAAGTGCCCACAGATCGCGGCTGACGGGACCTGACCATGACTGGAGTTGGACGATGAAAACCTACCAGACCGATGTGGTGGTTATCGGCGGCGGTGCGACGGGCGCAGGCGTCTTGCGTGACCTAGCGATGCGTGGCTTGAACGCGATCCTGGTCGAGCGCGCAGACTTCGCGCAGGGCACCAGCGGTCGTTTCCACGGCCTCTTGCACTCCGGCGGACGCTATGTCGTCTCCGATCCGCACTCGGCCACCGAATGCGCCCAAGAAAACGAGATCGTTCGCCGCATTCACCCTGACGCTGTCGAAGACACTGGCGGCTTGTTCGTCGTCACGCCTGATGATGACATCGAGTTCGGTGACAAATTCCTGGCCGGCGCGATCGAAAACCAGGTGCCCTGCGAAGAGATCACCATCGCGCAAGCCCTCAAGCGTGAGCCGCGGGTCAACCCGGGCATCAAGCGTGCATTCGCGGTGCGCGACGCCTCAGTCGATGGCTGGGCGATGGTGCGCGGCGCGGTTGAATCTGCCCGCGAATATGGCAGTAAGGCGCTGACCTACCACCGCGTCGTGGAGATTCTGGTCAAGGACGGCCACGTCGACGCGGTACGTTGCGTCCACGAGAAGACCGGCGAAGAGGTGCTCATCGGTTGCCGCGGCGTCATCAACGCTGGTGGCCCGTGGGCAGGCCAAATCGCTGCGATGGCCGGCTGCCACGGCGTTGACGTCGTACCGGGCGCGGGCATCATGATCGCGATGAACCACCGCCTGGTCAACACGGTGGTCAACCGCTGCGTCTACCCCACTGACGGCGACATCATCGTCCCAGCGCACACCGTTTGCATCATCGGCACGACCGACAATGCCGCCGAAGATCCCGATTTCTTGCCGATTCGTCCCGCTGAGGTGCAGCAGATGCTGGACGCCGGCGAGTTACTGGTGCCGGGCTTCCGCGAAGCGCGCGCAGTGCACGTCTGGGCGGGTGCTCGTCCGCTGGTCAAGGACTCGCGCGTCAGCGCCCAGGACACCCGTCACATGTCGCGCGGCATGTCGATCATCGACCACCAATCGCGCGACGATGTGTCCGGTTTCTTCTCGATCGCCGGCGGCAAGCTGACGACCTATCGTCTGATGGCCAAGAACATCGTCGACGCGCTGTGCGAGCAGCTCGGTCATGAAGCGCCCTGCCGCACCGCCGAAGAGCCCGTCCCCACTGCGCACGGGCCGCAGCTGCATAAGGTCACTGACCGGCTGCACGAGCGCGAAGAGGACCGTTTCGACACCAAGCTGGTGTGCGAATGTGAGCTCATCAACCGCGGCATGATCGGTGATGTGCTGGCCAAGCAGCCAGATGCGAACCTCGACGACGTGCGCCGTGAAGTGCGGCTCGGCATGGGTCCTTGCCAAGGCACCTTCTGCGCGATGCGCGCTGCTGCGGTCATGCACGATCTGCGCACCCGTGAGCTGGCCGACGAACAGGTCGCTGACGAAGCCGACCGCACGTCGACGATGTTGCGACTGTTCTTGTCGAACCGTCAGCAAGGCGTGCGTCCGCTGCTCTACGGCGAACAGCTTCGCGAGCAAGCTCTCAACCGCTGGGTCGTCTCCGGACTGCTCGACGTCGATCATCTGCCAGCCGCGAACGCGGATTCATTACGCGCCACTGGCGACCTGGCGTTGGTCTCTGGTGGCCCGGAAGGCACGGGGCTTCGACCCAGTGAGATCGCAACAGCCCTGCCTGCCGATAACAAGAAGACCGCTAAGAGCGACAAGATGGAGGTGCTCGCATGAGCCGCGTCATCGTCATAGGAGCTGGCCTGGGTGGCTTGAGCGCTGCTCTCATCGCCCACCAGGCGGGCCATTCGGTCAAGGTCATATCAAAGGGCATCGGCGGCATGGGGCTGTCGGCTGGCACTTTGGATATTTACGGCCGTGACGCGGACGGCAAGTGCGTCGAAGATCCCTTCAAGGCGATCGATGGCCTCAAAGAAAGCGATCACCCGTACGCGAAGATCGGCGCGCCGGCGGTGCGAGCCGGTGTGGACTGGTTGATCGAAGCGGTGCCCGAGCTGGGCTATCAGCACAGCGAGCGAAATCAACTCATCGCTACCGCGGTCGGCTCGGTTCGTCCGACCTGGGCGTTGCCGACCAGCATGGCCGACGGAGCGCTGCACGATGGCGATCGGGTGCGAGTCATTGGCTTGAGCGATTTCAAAGATTTCCCGGCTCCGTTGATCGCCGACAATCTGTCCCGCTCGCAGCTGGTTGACGTGCAAGCTGAGCATTCCTTGCTCGAGCTGACCGCCCGTGAACCAGAGGACGATTCGACGGCCACCACATTTGCCCGTGCGCTGGACGACAGCCGAGAAGGCAAGAACATGGTCTTCAACAAGCTGAGCTCGCAGCTGCGGGCGGTCGTCCAAGAGGGCGAAAAAGTGTTGCTCCCCGCGATGGCTGGTCTCGAACCGTCTACCTTCGGCAAGCTGCGGGAATCGATCAGCACCGAACTGGCTGAGGTGCCCGTCCCGCCGCCGTCGGTGCCTGGCCGTCGGCTCAATGACGCGCTAGTCGAGCTGTGTCGGCAAGCCCGCATCGATATTCAGTACAACGCGACCGTCATCGGTTTCAACAGCGCCTCGGGCAAGATCACCGAGGTGCTCACCCAGCGTGCCGGACGCGTCACCGCTGACAAGGCCGATTACTTCATCTATGCCGGGGGCGGTTTCGAATCTGGCACGCTCACCCGCGATTCCTATGGCGAAATCCACGAACGGATCTTCGATTTGCCGGTGTGGACCGCTTTCGAAGCAAATCCGGACGAAAACCCGCGCGACGAAGAGCTGCTGCGCAGCGGGATTCGGGTAGACGAGCAGATGCGTCCGCTGGGCGTCAACGATCAGCCGGTGCTGAGCAATCTGCATTGCGTGGGTGGGCTGCTCGGTGGCGCGTTGGCCTGGCACGAACACAGCGGCGAAGGCATCACGCTCGGTAGCGCCTGGGCCGCAGTCCAAGCTTTGAACGAACGAACAGGAGAATGACGATGGCTTCTCAGAGCCTGCAACACGCCGAGGCCTCGCTGGCGAGAGCGTCGTTGGATAACTGCGTCAAGTGCACGATTTGCGAGACCCAATGCCCGGTAGCGCGCGCTACCCCACTATTCACTGGCCCGAAGTTCGTCGGCCCGCAAGCCGAACGTTTCCGTCACGGTGAATCGGTCGATCATTCATTGGATTACTGCTCTGGCTGCGGCATTTGCACCACGGTCTGCCCGCAAGGGGTCAAGATCGCAGAAATCAACGGTCAAGCTCGTGCGGTCATGAAGGCCCAAAAGGGCATGCCGATTCGCGACCGCCTGATCGTGCAGACCGAGCTCGAAGGCAAGCTCATGACGCCGCTGGCACCGGTCGCTAACGCGGTGCTCGGCGTGCGTCCAGTACGCAAGATCATGGAAGCCGTCGTCGGCGTGCACGCGGACGCTCCGATGCCGCAGGCGCAGACGCAAAGCTTCCCAGCTTGGTTCAAGAAGCACCGTCGCGAAAATCGCGTCAAGGCCACTCGTGGCCCGGTCATCTTCTTCCACGGTTGCGCCGGCGGCTATTTCGAGGTGCAGACCTCGAAGGCTACCGTCGAGGTGTTGGAATATCTCGGCTACGAGGTGCTGGTACCAAAGCAGGGTTGCTGTGGCTTGGCTGCGCAATCCAATGGCCTCTTTGACGAGGCCACCAAGAAGGCGATCAAGCTAGCCAAGGCGCTGCGCACTGAGCCGCTGGATCTGCCGATCATTTCGTCATCTGGATCTTGCGCAGGCCAGATGCGTCACGAAGCCCACGAGATCATGGGTATCAACGACCCGGTGCTCGAGGACGTCGCCGCTCGCATGGTCGAGACCAGCGAGTTCCTTTTCGAGCTAATCGAAGCCGGAGAATTCCCAGTCGAGGACTTGCAGCCTTGGGAGGTGACGATCCCCTATCACCAGCCCTGCCAGGTCAAATCTCAAGGTATTGGAAAGCCTGCCATCAAGGTGATGGAGACCGTTCCTGGGGTCACGGTCATCGAGTCGGGGCAACCTTGTTGCGGCATTGCCGGCACGTACGGTCTTAAAAAAGAGAAATATGCTGTCGCGCAAGAAGTCGGTAGGCCATTATTCGATATGGTTAGGGAAACCAATCCTGAGTTGGCGACATGCGATACCGAGACCTGTCGTTGGCAGATTAGGAAGAGCACGGGGGCTCAGGTCATACATCCAGTCGAAGTCATTCACCGCGCATTGGGGCTCGGCGAGAAAGACTGAAAGGAAACATCAGTGACTGACGAAAAGAAGTATGTGCTAGCGATTGACCAGGGTACGACGTCGTCCCGGGCAATCATCTTCGACCACTCCGGCCGCATCGTGTCGGTGGGCCAGCGGGAATTCACCCAGATCTTCCCGAAGGCCGGTTGGGTCGAGCACGATCCTCAAGAGATTTGGCAGTCGGTACGTGGCGTCATCGGTGACGCACTGTCCGAGGCCCAGATCAACCGTCACGCTATCTCTTGCGTCGGCATCACCAACCAGCGCGAGACCACCGTCGTTTGGGACAAGAACACTGGCGAAGCGGTCTACAACGCCATCGTGTGGCAGGACACCCGTACCGCTCCGTTCATCAACGAGCTATCCGCTGACGGCGGCGCGAACCGCTTCCAGAAGGACGTCGGCCTGGGCCTGTCGCCCTACTTCTCCGGCTCCAAGATTAAGTGGATCCTGGATAATGTCGAGGGTGCTCGGGAGCGCGCTGAGGCTGGCGACCTGTACTTCGGCAACACCGACTCTTGGGTGCTGTGGAACCTCACCGGCGGTGTCGACGGCGGCGTGCACTACACCGACGTCACCAACGCATCACGCACCATGCTGATGGACATCAAGACCCTGCAATGGCGCGAAGACATGTGCGAAGTCTTCGGCGTTCCGATGTCGATGCTGCCCGAGATCAAGTCGTCTTCTGAGATCTACGGCTACGGCTCGAAGAACTCGCTGCTCATCGACACCCCGATCTCCGGTATCTTGGGCGACCAGCAGGCCGCGACCTTCGGCCAGGCTTGCTTCGAAAAGGGCATGGCCAAGAACACCTACGGCACCGGCTGCTTCATGCTCATGAACACTGGCGAGGAGCCCGTCTTCTCCGACAACGGCATGCTGACCACCGTCTGCTACAAGCTGGGTGATAACAAGCCGGTTTACGCCCTTGAAGGCTCGATCGCCGTCACCGGGTCGCTGATCCAGTGGCTGCGGGACAACCTGAAGATGATCGGCAGCTCCGCTGAGGTCGAGGACCTGGCTCGCCAGGTAGACGACAATGGTGGTGTCTACTTCGTGCCGGCATTCTCTGGCTTGTTCGCCCCGTACTGGAAGTCGGACGCTCGCGGCGCGATCGTCGGTCTGACCCGTTACAACAACCAGGGCCACATTGCTCGTGCGGCTCAGGAATCGACCGCCTTCCAGACCGCTGAGGTCCTCGAGGCAATGAACGCTGACTCGCACGTAGAGCTCAAGGAGCTGCGTGTTGACGGTGGCATGACCGCCAATGACACCTTGATGCAGTTCCAGGCCGACATTCTGGGCACCGAGGTCGTCAAGCCGGTCGTGGCCGAGACCACCGCGCTGGGTGCCGCCTACGCCGCTGGTATCGCAGTCGGCTTCTGGGAAGGCGAGCAGGACGTCATCGACAACTGGCAAGAAGACAAGCGTTGGGCTCCGCAGATGGAGCAGGACGAGCGCGATCGTCAGCTGCGCCTGTGGAAGAAGGCTGTCACCCGTACCTTCGATTGGGTCGACGACGACGTTCAGTGATAATCGCTGTCAGTCAATGAGGGGCGTGCCTTCGGGCGCGCCCCTCTCTTTTTCGAACGACACTTCTTTTCTCGGGCGACGCTCACAAGCTCCAGCCCAACGACGCTACAGCCTCGTGGCGTGCGGCGCCGTCGCCGGACGCATCGCCTCGAGCAGTCAGCTGCAGTCGAGGTCAGCTCGCCAGGGCCGTTGTTTGGAAGTGGCTCGCACGGCGTCAGCTGAGCAACCGAGCGCGGTCAAGAAGATGGCCATCCGAATCAGCACACCGTTGTCAGTTTGTTTGAAGATCGACAGCCCGGCCAGGTCATCAACGTCGGTTGAAAGGTCGAACGAATCGGCTCGCGAGTCGCGCGGCAGGGGGTGCATGATCAAAATGTCGGTCACGCCCGCTTCCAGCAGGTGGTTTCGATTCAGCAGCGAACCAATGACATTTGCTGAGATTTCTTCGGTCATCCGCTCGCGCTGCACGCGGGTGGCGTAGACCACGTCAGCGCCGTCCAAAGCTTCCACGACACTGCCGCAGACTGTTACCGTGTGGCCGGCTAGTGACGCAGCGCGATGCACATAATCGGGCAGCTCTAAGCTAGGCGGGCTGTAGAGCCGAATGTAGACGCCGGAGTAGATCGTCAGCAGTTGTATCAACGAATGCACCGTGCGGCCATATTTGAGGTCGCCGACGATCGCGATCGTGGCCCCATCAATAGCCCTATCGCGCGCGGCAAGCTCGCGGCTCATGGTGTACACGTCGAGCAATGCCTGACTCGGATGCTCACCGGCGCCGTCACCAGCATTGATGACGGGCACCACCGAGCTCGCGGCGAATTCACCGACCGAGCCTTCGTCTGGGTGACGCACCACCAAGACGTCTGAATAGCCGGACACGACGCGAGCAGTATCAGAAATCGACTCGCCCTTAGCCATCGACGAGAAGGTGAAACCCGTCGTCGTCGTGACCTCACCACCTAGCCGCAGGAAAGCTGATTCGAAGCTCAGCCGGGTGCGGGTGGATGGTTCAAAGAACAGCGAGCCGAGCACTGCTCCATCCAAGACGGTGCAAACTTGACGTCGCTCGGCGATTGGTCGCACGAGATCAGCCAGGCTAAACAGCCGCCCCAGACCCTCACGGTCGAATTGTTGCACTGAAAGCAAATGCCGCCCCTGATCAAACATCGGCAGTGTGCTCATCGCATCCATCCCTTCCATCGCTCCCACGGCTTGGCCGCTCTCGACTCACGGGCAGCTCCCCTGCTGGGTTACAGACTGTTCGATCGGTCATGACTTAGTCATCTGTTTAGCCGCCGTATAGAGCTCACGAGCATGCTCCAATGCTTTATCTGAGCCGGCGTCTCCGCCCATCATTCGAGCCAGCTCGGCGACTCGCTGGTCGTCGTCGAGCATCGTCAATCCGCTGGTCGTCACTTCACCGGAACTGGTCTTAGCTACCACATAATGTGCGTCAGCGAAGGCTGCCACCTGCGCCAGATGGGTCACAACGATGACCTGCGAACTTTGCGCCAGGGTAGATAGGCGCCTGCCGACTTCGGTAGCTACTGCCCCACCGATACCCGCGTCGACTTCATCAAAGACGAAGACGTGTCCGGGATCGTCAGCTGCCAAGACCACTTCGAGCGCCAACCTGACGCGAGACAGCTCGCCACCAGAAGCTACCTTGGCTAGCGGTGCGGGCGCGGCGCCGGGATTCGCAGCGAACATCAAATGGACTTGCTCTAGTCCCCAAGGTCCCGGCTCATCGAGCGGCTTCAAGTCGAAGATGATTCTCGCGTGCGGCATCGCCAAGGCCGCCAGTTCGCGTTGCGCTGCGGCAGCTAGCGCATCAGCGCCTTCTCGGCGCAGCTCACTGATTTTGCCGCCGACCTCGGCGATTCGCGCCCCCAATGCTTCGATCTGCTTGCGCAGTTCGGCGATGCGCTGATCGTCCCCACTGAGCTGGATGATGCGAGCGGCAGCCTGCCGTTGCCAGTCGAGAACGGCGTCGATATCTTGACCGTATTTGCGTGTCAGACCTTGCAACGCGGCTCGTCGCTCAGCAATCGCCTCCAGCCGCAATGGGTCCGCGTCTAGATCTGCCAGATAAGAGGCCACGTCTGCGGCTAAATCATTGATCTCCACCGACAAGCTCGCGGCCTTGTCGACAAAGTGAACGGTCTGTTGGTCAAGATCGGCGATCTGCTGCAAGGTCTTGCGGCTCATAGCGATCAGTCCGACAGCTCCCGGCTCGTCTATGTCACCTTCTGGAGAACCCGAAAGCAGCCGATTTGTCTGTTCAGCTAGCAGTCGTAGATCGTCGACGGCTTGTAGCTTCGCTGCCTCAGCGGCCAACGCAGCATCCTCGCCAGGTTGGGGATCGACCTGTTCGATCTCGGACAGACCAAATTGCAGCATGTCATGCTCATGAGCCCGCTGCTGGGCCAAATCGATCAGTTCCGCAAGCTCGGTACGCAGCCGGGAGCGTTCGAGAAACGTCTCTCGATAGTAATTCAGCAGGGAGCTGAGTTGTGCGCCGCACGCAAGGTCTAACACTTCGCGTTGCCGATCCGCATTGCCCAATCTGATCTGCTCGGATTGACCGTGAATGGTCGCCAACGCTTCGCTGAGCTGAGTCAATTGACCAAGTGTCGTCTGAACGCCGCCGACATGCGCACGCGATCGGCCGTTAGCGGCGACTTGTCGAGACACCAAGACCTCATCGTCATCGATTTCGCCGCCTAGCTCAGCAACTTGCTGCTCGACTCTGCCAGCCGAAAAGATCCCTTCGACTAGACAGCGCTGCGCTCCATTGCGGACGATGCGGGCATCTGCGCGTTCACCTAATAGCAGACCTAATCCGGTGACCACCATCGTCTTTCCCGCACCGGTCTCGCCGGTGACTACCGTCATGCCAGCGGCGGGCTGCAATGTCGCGTCTGCGATGACGCCTAGATCCTTGATGTGAATTTCGTGCAGCATCAGTAGCCTCGTCTGAAGCCTTCGACATTCAGGTTGAATTTCTTCACCAGCCTGGACGTGAATGGCTGTTCAGAAAGTCGGGCGACCAGAATCGGCTCTGGACTGGTCTGCACCCGCACCCGGGTAGTGGGAGCCAGCTCGACAGTGCGCCGACCGTCACACCACAACACCAGCGGCGAATTTTGCCGATCGACCAGTTCGACGTCGACGACGCTATCGGGCGCGAGCACCAACGGCCTGGCAAATAGCGCGTGGGCAGCCATCGGGACGACCAAAAAAGCCTGCACATCTGGCCAAACCACTGGCCCGTGCAGCGAGAAGGCGTAGGCGGTTGAACCGGTGGGCGTCGAAACTACCAGGCCATCGCAGCCAAATCGATATAGCGGGCGTTCATCGACCTTGACCAGCATGTCGAGCATCATCTGGCGGGTGAATTTTTCGATCGAAACCTCGTTGACCGCAAACGAGGTCCACAGCAAATTTTCTTCGGGATCGCGAGCTTCAACTTGCAGCGTCAAACGAGATTCGACGTGGTAGTCGCGGGCTGCGACCTGATCGACGAGCCGGCCAATTTCGGACGGATCTAGCTCGGCGAGAAAGCCGACATGGCCTAGGTTTACCCCCAGCAGCGGCACTTGCTTGGGCACTGCCACCTCAGCAGACCGAAGAATCGTCCCGTCACCGCCGAAAACGACGATCAGCTCGAGATCTAAATCCGTGACGTCCTCGACGACCTTCACCCATGGACAGCGTTCCGCCAAAAGTTCGGCGCGCGTTGACAGCGCGACGCATTCGATGCCGCGCTCAGCCATGCCTTGGGCGAATCGGACGGCAGCGTCGATGGCTTCGTCGCGGGCAGGATGCAAGAAGAGCGCTATCCGCCGCATGCCATCGGTCGTCGCTGCTGAAAGAGTCACGGATGCCAGCCTAGTCGGCTAAATCTGCTCGCTATGACCAGACTGCCGTGCTGTGGAAAACGACCGCGAACTAAAGGCTCGGTTGTGGATATCTACAGCCACACGGATCCTGCTGATCTTGCTTCACCGATGCCTTTCGTAACCACACGAAATGCTCGACATTTCCGGATTGACCAGCCAGCTTGCTGTCAGCACGCCAATGCGATCGCCAACCTAACTGCTCAGCCTCAGCCAGCACATCGCCGATCGCTGCGGAGCGCAACTGCTCGTCTCGCACGACCCCACCCGAGCCGAGCCGTTCGCGTCCAACTTCAAATTGCGGCTTGATCATCAACAGCGCATTGCCCTCAGCACACAACGTCGCCAGCATCGGTGCCAAGATCAGCCGCAGCGATATGAATGAAACATCGCAAACTAAGACGTCCACCTGCTCATCGTCGAGATCTGAGATCTTCAGGTCCCGCAGATTGAGACCTTCGCGGACGTGCACTCGCGGATCACAACGAATTTGGTCGGCGAGTTGATCGTGACCAACGTCGACCGCATAGACCTGCTTGGCACCACGTTCCAACAGCACTTGCGTGAAGCCCCCAGTCGATGCGCCAGCATCGAGTGCGCGACCGGACACCGGCATGGCGCTGTCCTCCAGGGCACCCAAGAGCTTCAATGCGGCTCGCGAAACCCATTGCGAGCCGGCCACCAGCAGATTCGACTGCTCGGCGACCGGCTCGGCTGCTTTGACCACAATCTGCCCGTCCAGGCTGACCCGGCCGGATCGGATTAGCTCTTGGGCCTTGTTTCGGGACGCCGCTAGCCCGCGTCTGACCAATTCTTGATCGAGTCGCACGTTGGAGACGTTTCCGACTATGAGTTAAGCGCGGCTGGATCAGACGCGCACGAACAAGAAGACGAACACAATCCAGGCGATGGTACCGACGATCATCGGCACGACGGTCCGCTTCACCAATTGCATTGGATTCACTTTGATCGCACCCGAAACGACCAAGATGGCCGCGTTCACCGGAGATACCTGACGCATAGTGTTCGACGGACCCCAAATTGAAGCCAACATCTGCCCTGGCATGACGTTGGTCTCCTTGGCCAGCTGCGGCACCAGCTCAGCGAAGGCGTTGAACGGTGCCACGCCAGAACCCGTCAGCATCGCGATGCCAGCGGTCGCCAAAGCGAACAGCACGACCATCAAGACCGCAGCGCTGTGCGAATCCTTGGTGGCGTTGATGATCAGCGAAATCAGACCAAGCTGCGTGATGCCTTCAACCAAAACCGCCGCCGCGATGATCAGCGAGACGACACCGGCAGCACCTTCGCCCAGACCCTCGAAGAAGGTCTTGACGCTGTCGACAGCGCTGTGTAGCGACTTGAGCCGGATGGCTTCGATGATCAGCGTCAACATGATCGAGATGATCGTCGCAGGGACGATTTCGACGGCATATTCGACGACGCCACCAGCCTTCAGACCGGCTGCGACACCCATGATCAGCAAGGGCAGCAGCGGTAGCAGCGCATAGAATGCAGGGATCTTTTCGGCGCGCTCGAGGGCGTCTTGCATCGCCTGGTCGCTAGTGTGAATCGACTTATCGCCGTCAAGATATTTCACGCCGCCGGCTTGCTCGTCCTTCTTGTCGCACCAGCGCTGCCAGAACATGTGCACGAAAGCCATCACCAACACCGTCAGCAGCGCCGGGATAGCGATCTGGCCGATCGCGTACTCTGCGGTCGACATGTTCAACATGCCCGCGCTACGAATCAGACCGGCTTCTAGCGGCGAGGGCATCACCGTTGACGAGGTGACGACGATCGCGCCTACCGTCAGCGGCGTCAAACCGGCAGCGATCAGCGCCGGAACCAGCGTGGCGACGAGCAGCAAAGATAGGGCCGAGGCTGACGGGATGACCATCGATAGCAGGTTGCCTACTAGGAAGCCGACGACGACCAGCCAATAGGAGCCGCGGAAGCGGCTCAACGGCTTGGTGAGCATGACGACGGCTTTCGCGTCAGCGCCGATATGACGCATATAGGCCACGAAACCGAACAGCACCATGATCATCAGACCGGTGCCGGCGATGCGGCTGGAGAATAGTTTCTCCATGATCAGTAGCTCGTCGAGGAAGTTATTTCCTGTCGGCTCGATCTTCACCTTGGTGGCTGGGGTCAGCCCCAAAGCTGCGGAGAGCATGAGCAGGATGAAGCCCACTACCAGCAGTGACGCAGCCGCGTGCACCTTCTTCGCGATGAGCCAGCCAACCAGCACTACACCGAGCAGCGCAATGATGATGGCGAAAATAGACGTCGGAGACATTATTTTCCTTCAAATCGAGCACGGCAGGTCAGCGAAAATCGCGCCGTGCATCGAGCACACTACTGCCAAGCGGGCACCAGTTGCATCCCCTCGACCAGAAGTTGGCGAGTGATATTGCTACGCGGGCAGCCGACGTGGCTGCAGCTGCTCCTCGACGACCGCGTCGCCGTCACGGAAAGTGTGCCAACCATATACGTCGTCCCGGTCGCTCAAGACCTCGACCAGTTCGGTGTCTTTGTAGACCAAAGCGATGCCATTTTCGGAGTTATAGGCGCGTTCAAAGGTGCCATCACCGACCATTTCTTTGATCAGCTCGCGCCGCATCGGGTTGACGCCGTAATGCACGCCATTGCCATAGGGCAGGAAACCTAGCCCATCGGTCTGCCGACGCAGTTTAGGGCCAAAACCGTCGGTAGCTCCGCCGACGTGCCAACACATCGATCCAGCGGAGACGCCGGCCAGTACGATGCCGGCGTCCCAGGCTTTGCGCATGATCTCGTCTAGACCGTGCGCGCGCCAGACCGCCAAGAGGTTCACCACTGAACCGCCGTCGACCCAGATGACGTCTTGATCGAGCAGATATCCTTCAACGTCCTCAACATTGGGCATCATGAACAGCCGTAAGGGATTGAAATCCCAGCCACGCAGCCGCGCTGCTTCGTGGCGTTCGGCGATGCGCGCCATCTGGTCGCCACAAGCAGTCGCAAGATAGCCGATCTTCGGTCTACGTCCGGTGACGCCAGATAGCTCCACCGCGTAGGCAGCCAAGGGTCCGTAGTGGACTTGGGTACGTTCGCCATCGTGATAGGCGCCTGAGGTGCCGACGATGAATTTTTCCTTAGCCATTTCGAGCCCTTTCCAAACGACCGCTAGCAGATAAACGCGGTAGCTAAGCCGGAATTCTAGTCGGCTATCCAGACCGTTGGGCACCACTGGCGGGCTAAGTGCTGGGCGACGGCTGGCCCAGAGTTCAGCGCCGCGAGATTGACGGCCCAGGTTTTGTCGGCCGCGGTCGCCCGTCATTGGGCTTAGACGGCTCATGCGGGCCCTTAGAGCCAGGTTCAGCAACGGCCTGAGGCGTATCTTGGCTGCCTGCTGCCGTCAGTCCTGGGATGGGCCGCTGGGCAGCGTCTCGAGAATCCGCCAAAATCTGCGACAACATTTCTTGGGCTGCGCTCAACCGGACGAGTTGTTCGTCTGGTGCCAGCAACTGCAAATCATCGAGCTCGGCTAAGATTTCATCGACTAGCAGATTGCCGGTAGTTGGTCGATGAGTAGTCGGTCGCGACACAACCGGCTCGCTCAGCTCATCGGAATCGTCAGTGGCGTTTGGCTCAGCCGAGTTCATGCAGGTCTGCCAAGAAGTCGCCGTAGCTCAAGTCGCCGTCTGCGGCCCAGATCAACTGCAGGCCGGCCCACAAGGCATCAAGTTGCGAATCCCGCGTGTTCGTTTCGCCTTCGATCACCAGGTCACCGGACACTACCTTGACGCGCACAGCTCCGCAGCTGGCTTCCCCGTCTGCTACCGAAGCGACCCGCCTGGGCTCGAGTAGAGCGCTCAAGTCATAGCCGATAGCGGACGGACGGAGCCGTTCACTAGCCGAGGCAAGATCAGCCTTGCCATGCGAACCGGTGAAGACGAACAGGCTATCCATGTCGACATTGTTGGCGCCTTCGATATCGGTGTCGAGACGATCTCCGACGAAGATCGGACGCGCAGTTTCGAGGCGCTTGATCGTATAGCGCAATAGCGGCGGGTGCGGCTTGCCAGCAGTGATCGGTTCGAAATCGACGCAGGTGCCGACCACCGCGACCTGGGCGCCCGTGCCGGGCACCAGACCTTGATCAGTGGGCCGATTGCTGTCCAGGTTCGCGGCATACCATTTCGCGCCCTGCTGGACGGCGAAAGCCGCCTGCTCTAGCCGTGGCCAGGTCACCTTCGGCTCGTACCCCTGCACCAATGCGTCGGGCTGACCGGTGTGATCTTCAACCAATTCGAAGCCCCGGGCGGTGATCTCGTCACGCAGCGCTTGGGTACCGCAAACGAAGACTTTAGAACCCGCGGGCAGCTGCTGGGCCATCAGATCCGCGACAGCTTGGCCACTGGTAACGACGTCGTCGACGCTGCATTCGATCTCAAAGCCTCGCAGTTGATCGACGACGACCTGAGCGGCGCGACCCGCGTTGTTGGTGACGAAGCCGACCTTGACGTGCTCAGCTTGCAGTTGACGGATCGTCTCCGCCGATCCTGGGATCGGCTGCGGGCCGAGATAGACGACACCGTCTAGATCGCACAGCGCTGCGTCGTATTCGTCGATCAAGCGATTCACTGATCTGCCTTCCGTTGCGAATGTTCGTGACTGAATTTACGCTCTGTGGCGCTTTGGCTGCGTGCCGTCCGAGTTGGCCGCGGCGCGGAGTCTTCGTCGTCTTCTAGTTCTATCGCCAGAATCTCGAAATCATCGCCGGCGTCTTCGAGCTCAACGCCGGTCAATGCAGCAAGTTGCGAGGCAACGTCCAGGACGCCGTCATCGTCGTAGCGTTGCGCGGCTTGGAACCACTTCAGCGCCTGATCGCGTTGCCCTGCCGCCAGCAGCTGATTAGCGTACGCGAACCGCAGCCGCGCCTGCTCAGGACGGGACCCCACGCCGGACTCGATCGTCTTCTTCAACAACCGCGTCGCCTCAGCCTGCTGCCCCAGATCCGCTCGCACGCCCGCCTCGACGAGCATCGCTTCAACATATTGAGTGGCACTCAATTGAGCAGACGCTGCTTGCCGCAGGGTCCTCAGCGCAGATTGGTGACGGCCAAGCGCCCGCTCGCAATCGGCGATGACGGGCAGATAGTTGGGATCTCCGTTCATCCGGTGTAGGGCGCGGAAATCGGTCAGCGCGGACTCGTATTCGCCCGCTTCATAGGCGACTTCAGCGACCACCTCACGTACCACCGGCAATCGACCAGCGAGCCTGCGAGCAGCTCTAGCATGCTTCAGAGCTAGCTCGGGATCCTCGTCTAGCAGCTCACCAGCCGCCAAAATGTGACCGCCGACGCGACGCGCAGTCTCCGGCGCTAGCGAACGCAATTCAGCACGCACGCTGAAAGGCAGCAGGCCCTCGTCGTAGTCCGGGGCGTCTGGTTCATCAGCTGCACGCTCCTTGCCTGGACGCACGCCATCGCGGGTCGTCTCATCGAAGTTCTGACGCGGCTGCCGCGGACCATTTCTTTCTTCACCAGATTGGCGTGCCTGACCAGCTGCTGAACGAGCACGACGCTCATGCCCAGCATTACGCTTGACGTCGCTGTGCTCGCCTTCAGCAGCATCGATGGGACGACGCCGATCACGCCTCTGCGAATTAGATCCTTGCCTACTGCCAGGTTCGCTGGAACGGGCACCACCCTGCGACGAACGTCTTCCCCGAGCGGACTGACCCGCTGATCGGACACGATCCTCACGTCCCCGACCGGCGGCTTGGTCCCGAGCGGTTGGACGTCGCCCACCACGCGCACTGCCAGCGCGATCGTCGGGTTTGGATTGTTCGTTTGAATCAGACATCTATCCAATCCTGCCAAAACTCATGCTTCAAAACTCATTGACGGTGAAAGCCAAAATCGAAAACCCAGCAGAAATACAAAACTCCTCGCAGAAGGCTAAAGCTTTCTTGCGAGGAGTTTTAATAAGTCCGGCGACGTCCTAGTCTCCCACAGGGCCTCCCCTGCAGTACCATCGGCGCTGAAAGGCTTGACTTCCGGGTTCGGAATGGAGCCGGGTATTTCCCTTTCGCCATGATCACCGAAACAATTTTGAGTTAGAACGGGCGCGAGAACTCAATCATTCTCGAGCTCCCGTCCGTATCTCAGGAGCCACACAGTGGACGCGTGCATCTTTGTAGTAAAACAAGCCCTCGGCCTATTAGTATCGGTCAGCTCCATGCGTTACCGCACTTCCACATCCGACCTATCAACCTTGTGGTCTACAAGTGGCCTTACCAATGAGGGAATCCTTATCTTGAAGCGTGCTTCCCACTTAGATGCTTTCAGCGGTTATCACTTCCCAACGTAGCCAACCAGCCGTGCTCTTGGCAGAACAACTGGCACACCAGAGGTTAGTCCGTCCCGGTCCTCTCGTACTAAGGACAGCCCTTCTCAAGATTCCTACGCGCGTAGCGGATAGGGACCGAACTGTCTCACGACGTTCTGAACCCAGCTCGCGTGCCGCTTTAATGGGCGAACAGCCCAACCCTTGGGACCTACTCCAGCCCCAGGATGCGACGAGCCGACATCGAGGTGCCAAACCATCCCGTCGATATGGACTCTTGGGGAAGATCAGCCTGTTATCCCCGGGGTACCTTTTATCCGTTGAGCGACACCACATCCACAAGTAGGTGCCGGATCACTAGTCCCGACTTTCGTCCCTGTTCGACATGTCTGTCTCACAGTCAAGCTCCCTTGTGCACTTACACTCGATACCTGATTGCCAACCAGGCTGAGGGAACCTTTGGGCGCCTCCGTTACATTTTGGGAGGCAACCGCCCCAGTTAAACTACCCACCAGGCACTGTCCCCAACCCAGATCATGGGCCAAGGTTAGATGCTCAATCCGATCAGAGTGGTATTTCAACAACGACTCCACCACCACTAGCGTGAAGGCTTCACAGTCTCCCACCTATCCTACACAAACCGAACCAAACACCAATACCAAGCTATAGTGAAGGTCCCGGGGTCTTTTCGTCCTGCCGCGCGTAACGAGCATCTTTACTCGTAGTGCAATTTCACCGGGCCTGTGGTTGAGACAGCAGAGAAGTCGTTACGCCATTCGTGCAGGTCGGAACTTACCCGACAAGGAATTTCGCTACCTTAGGATGGTTATAGTTACCACCGCCGTTTACTGGGGCTTAAGTTCAGTGCTTCGCTAATGCTGACACGTCCCCTTAACCTTCCAGCACCGGGCAGGAGTCAGTCCGTATACATCGTCTTACGACTTGGCACGGACCTGTGTTTTTGGTAAACAGTCGCTTGGGCGTGGTCTCTGCGACCCTCGAGGCTCTCACCCCTTGGGTCTCCCTTATTCCGAAGTTACGGGAGTATTTTGCCGAGTTCCTTCACCACGATTCTCTCGATCGCCTTGGTATTCTCTACCTATCTACCTGAGTCGGTTTAGGGTACGGGCGGTCATATAAACTCGCTCACGAAGCTTTTCTAGGCAGCATAGGATCACCGTCATTCGGCTAACGCCTATTCGTCACGTTTCAGGTATACGCCTGGCGGATTTGCCTACCAGACACCCTACGCGCTTGACCCGGGACAACCATCGCCCGGTGCGGCTACCTTCCTGCGTCCCTCCGCAGCTTGCCTACTAAAGACTCGGGTCGCAGGCTCAGTGGATCGGGCCCGAAGGCCTCCACCACCTTGCGTGCTTAGCATTGTCTAATTCGGCACGGTCGTTTATACGCCGGTACGGGAATATCAACCCGTTGTCCATCGACTACGCCTGTCGGCCTCGCCTTAGGTCCCGACTTACCCAGGGCAGATTAGCTTGACCCTGGAACCCTTAGATATTCGGCGGACGGGTTTCTCACCCGTCATTCGCTACTCATGCCTGCATTCTCACTCGAATACTCTCCACGGCTGGGTCACCCCGCCGCTTCACCGCGTATTCGACGCTCCCCTACCCATTCACAAAAGTGAATGCCATAGCTTCGGCGGATAACTTGAGCCCCGCTAAATTGTCGGCGCAGAATCACTTGACCAGTGAGCTATTACGCACTCTTTCAAGGGTGGCTGCTTCCAAGCCAACCTCCTGGTTGTCTCCGCAACTCCACATCCTTTCCCACTTAGTTATCGCTTAGGGGCCTTAGCTGATGATCTGGGCTGTTTCCCTTTTGACTACGAACCTTATCGCCCGCAGTCTCACTGCCGCGCTTGACTTACCGGCATTCGGAGTTTGGCTGATTTCGGTAAGCTTGTGGGCCCCCTAGACCATCCAGTGCTCTACCTCCGGTAAGAAACACGCGACGCTGCACCTATATGCATTTCGGGGAGAACCAGCTATAACGGTGTTTGATTGGCCTTTCACCCCTATCCACAGCTCATCCGCCCGGTTTTCAACCCAGGTCGGTTCGGGCCTCCACGAGGTCTTACCCTCGCTTCACCCTGGCCATGGATAGATCACACCGCTTCGGGTCTAGAGCATGCGACTCAAACGCCCTATTCGGACTTGCTTTCGCTACGGCTTCCCCACACGGGTTAACCTCGCCACATACCACTAACTCGCAGGCTCATTCTTCAAAAGGCACGCCGTCACCCCTTACAGGCTCCGACGGGTTGTATGCAATCGGTTTCAGGTACTATTTCACTCCCCTCCCGGGGTACTTTTCACCTTTCCCTCACGGTACTGGTCCGCTATCGGTCACCAAGGAGTATTTAGGCTTAGCAGATGGTCCTGCCAGATTCATGCGGAATTTCAGGGGTTCCGCATTACTTGGGATGACGTTTAGGAGCGATCAGTTTACGTCTACAGGGGTTTCACCTTCTATGCCGCAACTTCCCAGCTGCTTCTACTTGGCTGATCATTTTTGACTCCTTGACTGATTGACAGTTCAGTCGAAACGGTCCCACAACCCCGTACATGTAACGCCTGTCAGCTATCACACATGTACGGTTTGGCCTCTTCCGCGTTCGCTCGCCACTACTTACGGAATCACGGTTGTTTTCTCTTCCTGTGGGTACTGAGATGTTTCACTTCCCCACGTTCCCTCCAACCGCCCTATGTGTTCAGGCGGAGGTCGCCGGACATTACTCCGGTTTCTTTCGAGGTTTCCCTATTCGGAGATCCCCGGATCGAAGCTTGTTTACCAGCTCCCCGGGGCTTATCGCAGGTTACAACGTCCTTCGTCGGCTCTTGGTGCCTAGGCATCCACCGATTGCACTTAGTAGCTTGTTTGTTTATCTACAAAGATGCTCGCGTCCACTGTGTAGTTCTCAAGATACGGGCGGGCCCAATCCGTCGATCACTGCTGATCTCAGGCACTGGTCCGCTTGAAGGTAGTTGCATCGCAACCGACCCTTCAGGGCCCAACAGCGTGCTCAGGCGACACTTCCGGTCATCGAGGTTCCACTCCCTTGCGGGTTGTACTGACGAATGACTGATCGAATCACTTAATAGTCAATGTTCCACATCTATAGCCTCACTGCATCAAAACATGCGTTTGATAAACAGTGCTTGGATCAGATCGAACGATGCCGTCTGACCAAATGGCTCCTTAGAAAGGAGGTGATCCAGCCGCACCTTCCGGTACGGCTACCTTGTTAC